>Ga0247842_10001126_pt1 | contig 47187 bp, 47 predicted proteins | sample LaCruzMarch2015__3_FD_192411 | JGI IMG/M metagenome (GOLD analysis project Ga0247842, IMG submission 192411) | Freshwater microbial communities from meromictic Lake La Cruz, Castile-La Mancha, Spain - LaCruzMarch2015_19m | ecosystem: Environmental > Aquatic > Freshwater > Lake | place: Spain...
AGTGGGGGTGAGTTTGTTAACGCGCCAGTTCATTAGCTACTCCGTGAAACCTGAATTGCTGTCCAGTCCTTGCCTGCTGAGCCAGATGAGATTGCGGATGGCCAAGGATTCATCGGGGCCTGCTTATAGAGAGTTTGAAACATTTGGGCGAGAGGGATTATTTCAGGCCGGAGGCAGGATCCGGGAAATGGAAAGCCGCCAGGCGGTGTTCAATTTGCGGAAAAGAGAACCGACGCTTGCTCGAGGGCGCGGTGTTTGAGTCTTTCGCCGTCACCGAAGCAGATGCTGTTCATCCGTTGCCAGGGTGTCGCGAAGCGCGAATGGTGGTCGAGCAGTTCGGTGACTCCGTTGTAGGCCGCCCAGAGTGTGCCCCGGATTCCTGTTGCCTGATTGCCCTTGCCCTCTTCAAAAAGGCGGATGCCATCATGGCGGGTTGCGGACACCTTCGCTTTTGCCTCCTCAAAGCTCCGCTCGCTCTGGCCCCGTTTGCGGGTGGGGGTTGGAAAAACACGGATGACATAGCGGGCGATCCGGTTGCCCGTCATTTCGAAGTCCGCGAACTCCTGGAACCGCTTTTCGATGTCGTCGTAGTAGCCCAGAATCGCTTTGACTGACTCCTGCGCATTATCCAGGCGCCGGTACATGCCCGGATTATGGTAAATCTTGAAGCGGTCGTTACCCTCGGAAAGTGCGAAGGAAAGGGTATTCTGGCAGACCACTCGAACGGGGGTGAACCGCACACGGACTGCCGTCCGGCCATCGTGGCCGTTGGCGAGCAGTAGGTATTTCTGAACGACATCTTTCCCCTTGATGGCAAATTCGCCTTTGGATCCCTTCACCTTGGCGAGCACCCAGACCCGTTCGCCCTTGCCGAGCGATCCGGCCGTTTCGTAGCTGACCGCGCCTGATCCGACAACGGGATCGAAGAACGTGAATGCATCCCGGTTCTGGAGCGGGACGTACTCCGGGCCGACGAGCCCGTAGACCGGGCAGTTTTCCTGTCCCCATTGATCCGCTCGAACGACAGCCTGTCGGCTCGGAATGTTGTAGAACATTCCCTTTCCGCCGGCGTAGACAGGCCTTAGTTCCACCCGCCAGTCCAAGTGCGCTGCGGTGATCGCCTCCTGGGCGGTTGCGGGAGCGGATTCGAGGCGGGTTCCTAAGCCGTGCCACGGGACGCCGCCGACATACATCAGCGACGCCTCGCCATTTTCAAAATTCAGTTCGTGGGACATAGGAATTGGTCGTTGGTCGTTGGGGTGGTTTATTGGATTCTACTTTCCGATTTTTAATCTCCGCTCTCCGCTTTTCCGTCCCCTTCCTCCGGGGTGTCCGTGTCCTTGTTCCAGAATGCGTGGATAGCTGCCTCGGCTTGGTCGTCGGCGAACTCTGGTGTCATGCGACCGGAGAGAACGCTGGTGAGATAGGGGAAGACGATGTCTGCGGTGCGGACCATACTGTGGAGCATGCCGCGGAAATGCTGCCCGGTAAGCGGGCCGATCAGCGTGTCTGTATAAGCCGCGAGGCGGATCTCCCCGTCACCGTAATCCATCTCCCAGTATTTTCTCTTCGCGCCGTAGTTGAGGCGATGGAGGAACTCGCCGGTCTGCGGACGGAACTCCGGTGTCGCCCGCACCGGTAAAACGACCAGGATGGTTGCAACGTCGTCCGGATTCCCCCAGCAGACAACCTTGACGTCCAACCGATCGAGCATCAGGTGGACGACAAGCCGTCCATCTGCGTCATCGAAGTTGAACTCCATTCCGCGGAGGACATCCCGCATGACATCGAGGGGATCGGGGACTTCAGCCGTCGGCTGTGAATCTTTTTCGTCTTTCATGGCCAACATATATCATCTTGAAATAGACAAAGACTGTCCTACCCCTGAAGAAAATGCGGAAAACCAGCGCGGAAGCGCTTTGTTGGTTGGGATGAGTCGAATGTTTGGTGCAGGGAGCACAACCGAAGCGGAGCGGAGAAAACCAGCGCGATAGCGCTTTGTAGGTTGGGATGAGTTGAATGTTTGGCCAGGGTGGCAACCGGAGCGTCAGCGGAGTGATGCTGAAATCGGAAACCGGAGAGCGGATAGCTGAACACCCGCGCGATAGCGCAACTTAGAATATTGGGGTGGTCGAACGTGTAGCTGGGACCCAGGCGGCGAGGGGGCCGCACGGGAATCGAAAGCCATGGGTTGGCCTGAGAAAGAGATGCCGCAGGACATGTCCCGGAACGGGGTGAAGGTTTCGGGAGAAACCTCATCAAAACCGCGAACGCGAGACCCGAAGGGTGAGACGCTCGGGAGAGCGCGAGTCAACGCAAACCTGAATATGTCTCGGTGGGAACGGCGCGGATAGACTGTCCTCTGGACAGCCCGTAAGGGTGACATGAGCGGGCGCGAAGGAATCAACGCAGCAAAGCCGAGAGTCGAGGGCGGACCTCTATCGGGGGTTGGCGTTGATCAGTCGGTTTTCCCAGATCGCGGTCAGAGGCTGCCAATCGGCGCGGTCGGCCGCCTCCAATGCCTGGAAATAGGATTGGCGCTCCGATTCGTTATCCGGGGCCAAGACGACCCGGGGGAGGTCGAGGCGGCGAAGGATTTCCAGCAGAAACAGGCGGATCGTTCGCCCGTTGAAATCCGTGAACGGGTGGACCGTCAGGAAGCGCCCTTCGGCGAAGGCGAGAAATTCCAAGGTGAGATGGCCAAGGCCAGCGGAGGCGTCGGGCCAGCGGGCAGAGAGGTCGGCCCCGTAATCCCGCATCAGGACAGCGATATTATGCGGCAGCGGCGGCTCTAGATTACCTACGCGGACCTCGATTGCCCTCCATTTCCCGGCCCAGTCCGGAACGATATCGGCGCAGATGAGTTCGTGGAGATCAGAAAGGAGGCGCTCGCTCAAATCGCGGTTTTCAAAATCTCTGCCGTAGATCCGGGTTTCGACGCGCAGAACCCGCTCAGCCAAGATCGGAGCTAGCTCCGAATAGGAGAGGGTTCCAAGTGCTGTTTCGATGAATCGGGTAGCGCGATCTGGCCGAGTATCTCTTGGAGGCGGCTGATCTGCACCGGTTCCCTCTCGAATGCCATGCTCTGGGCCACGTCGTGCGGGATCGATCCCCATCGGCGAAGGAGTTTCTCTTCCGCCGGGAGTTGCCGCCACGCGTTGACGCTCTCGATCCAGCTCATCACTCATAGGCTATATCAGTTCCACTGGGCTTTCAAGTCTTCCGGTTGGAGCCGAACTTGCTACGAAAGAGGCGAGATCGCGCCCCTTCGTCGAGGAGAAAATTCATGCCGCCGCATGATAGGCGAGTTCCTGATAGCCCGTCATTTGGCTGGCAAACTCAAGGGCCGCGGCAAGATCGGCTTTCGTGAGTCCGGGGTAATCCTCCAAAATCATTTCCTGGGAATCGCCTGCGGCAAGCGCCCCCAAAATGATGGAGACGAGAACGCGGGTCCCCCGGATCACGGGTTTGCCATGGCAAATTTCCGGATGGATTTGGATTCGCTCATTCATCACCGGAATCATGCGTCACGAACGGCTGCGCTGCAAGTGAAAGCAACAACCTCGACGTGCAGGACCCGCTCCGTCAGAATCGGAACCGGCTCCGAATACTCCAGACTTTCGACAGGATCTTGAGCGGAATAGCCCATGGGTAGCCCCATTGACTCAGCTGCGGCGGCTGCTGCTGCGACGATGGGAGTCTCGCAAGCCCGGGTTCGCTTCCCTTCACGGGAGAGAGCGGGTGAAGGGAATCGAGTTGGGATGCACGGCATCCCTCTGCAAATTTGGCTGCGCCCGGCAATGGCGCTTTCGCGCGGGCAGTCTCGCAAGCTCGGGTTCGATTCCCTTCACGGGAGAGAGCGGGTGAAGGGAATCGAACCCTCGTATGTAGCTTGGGAAGCTACCGTTCTACCATTGAACTACACCCGCGTGAGATTATTCCCAGGAACGGACGGCTTTTCGAAAGTGCGTCGGATCTCGGGATTTGTCGGAAGAATTGGCGAAATTGAAGACGGCTACCTTTTTGATTAGGTCGGTTAAAGTATCAGATCCTGAAGCAGTGAGCTTCCCCGCCGTGACGGTGACTCTGTTATTGTAGCCGCCGTCCAAAGTAATTTGGTATGGGTTTCCCCAAGGATCGACAAAATTCCCGCCTCTCAATCCGCTTTTGCCTTTTTTATTCGTGACATCATTTACTTCGATAAAAACAATTCCCCGAGGGTTGTCGGCGTTCGGCGAATTCAAGTTTGCCAAGATCGAAATTATGTCTCCCGCAGCACTTGCAGCGGCTGGAATAGTTACATCGGAGGTTGGCCTTGTAGGAAGGTAGCCATACTCCGTCTCATAAGCCGTGATCGCGGTAGCGATCTGAACAGCGTCGTTTTTTGCTTGGGCTTTGCGGGCGGCGTCGATGGCGCTGTTGACGGCTGGGAAGAGGAGGGACATGAGGATGCCGATGATGGCGATCACGATGAGGAGTTCGATGAGCGTGAAGGCTTGGTGGGGGCGGGGTGAGCGTGAGGTGGGATTCATCGGATTGGGCGGCCTTGGGCCATGGGGAACGTTCTCACAAGGGGCGGAGCGGGCAAGCATTTTCTTGTCAGTCGGGCGCGGAGCCGCGATAAGCAGTCGGTGAATAAACAACGCCCGGGTGACCGGAAGCCTCGGGAGTCTGCTTCGGAATCCTCGTCCCCATCGAATGCCAATCAACCATCGCGCCGCAGGCGGCGAAGGGGGCGCGGGGGGAAGCCGTCTGTCAATGGGCCGAAGGACCCTGCGCGCGGGCCGGCGGCGATGAAGCCAAGGGCTGGAGTGGCTCCGGCGGGCAGGCAGGGTGGGGGGCCGCAGAGGGATCATGAGATGCGGGCGGCGATTTTGCGTTTGTTGGCGGATCGCCCGTTGGATAAAACGGAGATTGCCAAGGTTGCGGAGATGCCGCCCGGGCAGCGGGCGAAGTTGGGGAATTTGCTTCACGAGATGGAGCTGGCCGGGGACATCGCGCGGATCCGGAAAGATCGCTACATCATTCCCAAAGAGGCCGATCTTTTCACGGGGGTGATTCAATTTCATGCCACCGGGGCAGCGCATGTTTTGAACGAGAAGGCTGGGGAGCCGGATCTTTTTATCAGTCCGGAGAATAGCTTCACGGCGATGCACGGCGACCGGGTGGTGGCGCGCATCGCGACCGAGCGACCGGTCGAGTGGGTGCCAGGTCGTCAAACGCGGCGGGAGGGGCGCGTGATCCGAATCCTGAGTCGGGCGAACGAGACGATCGTGGGGACGCTCCAGAAGTCGAAAAACTTTTTCTACCTCGTGGCGGACGATCCGAGGTTCGTGCACAACCTGTATCTGCAAGCGCCGGTGCCGCCGCTCTATGCCAATGTCGGAGACAAAGTGGTGGCGCAACTCGACGCCTGGCCATCGCGGCATGTTAATCCCGAGGGGCATATTATTGAAGTGCTCGGGCCTGTCGGGAAGCCGGGCGTGGACATGCTCTCGATCATTCGCAAGCACCGGTTGCCTCTGCATTTTCCGCCGGACGTGCTGCGGGAGGCGAATGAAGTCTCGCCCGAGGTGGATCCTCGCGAGGCCTCGCGGCGGGAAGATCTGCGCGGGAAATTCATCGTGACGATCGATCCGGATGACGCGAAGGATTTTGACGATGCGATCGATGTCGAGCGCACGGATGATGGGTGGCGGGTCGGCATTCACATCGCGGATGTCTCGCATTATGTGCGGGCGAAATCGGCACTGGATGCCGAGGCTTACAAGCGCGGGAACAGCGTTTATATGGCCGATCGGGTGATCCCGATGCTGCCCGAGTCGCTGAGCAATGGGATTTGCAGTCTCAAGCCGGGGGTCGACCGGTTGGCGTTTTCGGTCTTTGCGGAAATCTCGCGCGAGGGAAAGGTCAAGTCGGCACGATTTGCGAAATCGATCATCCGCAGCGCGGCGCGACTGACTTACAAGCAGGCGTTTGAAATCCTGAGCTGTCCGCCGCGAGGGGACACGCTGGCCGAGCGAGTTCATATTGCATGGGAGCTATCGTCGACGCTTCGCAAGAAGCGGTTCGCTGCGGGATCGCTCGATATGGATTTTCCCGAGCTGAAAGTCTGGCTGGACGACCAAGGTCGGCCGGTGCGCTTGGAGAGGATCGAGAACGACATCTCGCACCAGCTCATCGAGGAGCTGATGTTGCTGGCGAATGAACTCGTTGGACGGGAGCTGAAGGTGAAGCGACAGCCGGCTCTCTACCGGGTGCATGAAAAGCCAGATGCAGACAAGCTGGCCGAGTTCCGCGATTTCGCGGCCGGGCAGGGGGTTCGATCCGGCGATCTGACGCACCGTCCCGAGCTGCAGAAGCTTCTCGCCGGTCTGCGCGGGCAGCCTCATGAGTCGGCAGTAAAAATCGCCCTATTGAAGAGTCTGAAGCGTGCGAGGTATTCCCCCGATGCGCTTGGGCACTACGGACTCGCGAAGGCCGACTACACACACTTCACGAGCCCGATCCGGAGATACAGCGACCTGATCGTGCACCGAGCTTTGGAGAGGCTTCTCGGGCTCACCCGGGCCAGCTTGGATCCCTCCGGCCTGGCGACAGCTGGGGAGCATATCTCAACGACCGAGCGGACAGCGTCCGATGCGGAGAAAGAATCTGTGCGCCTGAAAAAGCTCGAGTATTTCCAGATCCAGAGTTCGAAGCGCGTCGGGCAGCCGTTCCGGGCGACGATCATGGACGTGCGGAACTACGGGATGTTTGTCGAGCTGCCGGACTTTTTGATCAGCGGGCTTGTCCACGTCTCGTCTCTCGATGGAGACTTTTACGTGCTCGATCCGGCGAAGCGGCGGCTGGTCGGGAGAAAGTCCCGGCGAGTCTACCAAGTCGGCGACAACGTCGAGGTCATCGTGGCGAGGGTCGACACATTCAAGCAGCAGGTGGATTTCAAAATTGTCCAACCCGAGTAGCGCGAGCGCCCCGCTAACTGACGGAATGAAAAAGACCCGACCGAATGAGGCGCGGGTCTCCTTCTTGGCAAAAATTGCCGACGGTTACTTCGAGGCTTTTTCCTCGATGTATTTAATCACGTCGCCGACGCTCTGGAGTTTCTCAGCATCTTCGTCCGGCACTTCGACTCCGAATTCTTCTTCGAATGCCATGACGAGCTCCACGGTGTCAAGGGAGTCTGCGCCGAGGTCCTCAATGAAGGAGGCGCTCGGTGTGACTTGCTCGGCTGTGACGCCGAGTTGTTCGACGATGATATCTTTGACTTTTTCTTCGATGGATTTTTCGGACATAACGGATGGATTGTTTAGAGATGGAGTATTGAGCGTGCGGCGCGTTGGCAACAAGTTATTTCGTTGTTTCTTAGCCGGGTCGCGAAAATTGCGGAACGGTGGCAGAGGTCAAGCGTATTCTTTTTATGAAAACACAGATCTTTGAGGCATCGACGTGGCTTGAGGCTGATGTGGAGAGGGTTTTCGCGTTTCACGAGAACCCGGAAAACCTTCGGAAAATTGCGCCTGCCTCGCTTCGGATCCGCGCGATCACGTGTGCGCCCCATGCGGTAGTCGGAGAGAATTTTGAGTTGAGCGCCACGCAGTTCGGCGTGCCGATTCATTGGCGGGGGGTGTGGGAAGTGGTGGACTCGCCAAGCCAGCTCGTCGACGGAGCCGAGAAATCTCCGTTCGCCTATTGGAGGCACAGCCATCTTTTTGCGCGCGAGGGAGGGGGCTGTCGGATGACGGATCGCGTGGAATGCTTGCTGCCCGGCGGATGGGCTGGCCGATTGGTCGGAGCACTCGTATTGCCAGTCGTCTTCGGAGCGATGTTCCGTGCCCGGCATGCCGCGACCCGGGACTGGTTTCGACGGACTGCGGCTACTGCGGGGTGATGGTTTCCTGCGTGAGGAAATTCGGCTCTGTCGTCGAAAACGTATCAACGCGATAGGTCTGCTCCGGCTTCATCTCGCGGGTCGGGATTCTTTCCTGATACTCGATCCGTTCTTTCGGATTGATGACAACGATCCCTTCCTCGGGCGTGAACGAGCGGTCGTCCGACCATTTATCGATCACGGCACCTTGGGAGTCGTAGGTGAGGATCTCGATGCGCTGGGACGTCGGGTATTCGAGGCGCATGATTTTCTTGGTGTTGTTCTGGATCGTGTAAGTGACGTTCAGCTCGCGGCGGTCTTGGAGGGGAAAAACCGTCGGGTCAACGCTCATCTTCGAGGTCACTGGCGCGGAGCGGATCGGGCCGATGTTGACGGAAGCGAACATCCCGGTGAAGAACCCGCCGAACTGCGCCCAAGCGCTATTTTCTGCGCCTCGATTTTTTGGATACTCCGCGACCGTGGTCGTTGAGGGGCCCGAGCCTTCGCTTTCCGCTTGGCGGGCGAGAGCAGGATCGAAAAAGAACGGGCTGGCCTCGTCTGGAGGACGGATGGCAAAGGCCGAGATCGTGGAGGCGGGAACTGGCGTGGCGGCCGGTTGCTGCGCAAAAGCCGGGGTGACGCTGGCGACGACGGCCAAGAGAACGAAACGAATCATCCCCCGTGCCTATCTCACTACGGGCGCGGTTGCAAATCGAATTCCCTGCGGGTAGGGTTCGCGAATGCGCTCCCTTCTCCTGCTCCTCGGTCTTATCGTCCTCGCCATGCCGCCTGCCTTTGCAGGAGAGAAGAAGCCAATTCCGGTGACGATCCGGCTCCACGGAGAAGGAAACGAGAGGGAAGGCGAGTCGTTCGTGACGCAAATCGAGCTCTTGAATCCTTCCAAAAAAATCTTCATCCGAAAAGTTCCCGTTCTCAACGAAAGAGACATCAAGGCCTTTTTGCCTTTCCCAGGGCGCGACGGGATGATCGGGGCGTATTTTGTTCTCGATCCGCATGGCGCTGACAAGTTGCTCCAGTTTACAACGGAAAGCCGCGGACAGATTGCGACCGTAATGGTGAACGGACGCGTCGCCGCCGCGATGCGTGTGGAGACGCCTGTGAAGGATGGGATTTTTCTTGTCCCGGGGGGGATTCTCCCCAGCGAGGTCGTGCGGCTCGAACAGGAATTTCCCGTCATCGGACGTGAGGCGGACTTCGGAAAAAAGAAGCCCAAACCCGAGAAGGAAAAGAAGACTCCGGCACAATGAAGATCGTTTGCGGGTTCGTTTCCGTCCTTCTCGCGACAGCGACGGTCAGCGGGGCGCTCATCGATTTTCCCACCGAAAATCGGGCTTTGCTGGACGGGCGTCCGGAAGATTTTTTCATGTATGTTGAGCGCGATTTCGAGGGGGAGAAAACACAGCCTTGGGAGGGAGGCTCGTTCGGATTTGTTCGGGGACCCATCCGCACCGGGCAGAGTGTGGTCATGGCGACGCTGCATGAGGGGGTAGACATCCGCCCGGTTCGCCGTGACCCCGCTGGAAGCCCGCTGGACGAGATTCGCAGCGCAGCCGACGGTGTGGTCGTCCACGCCAGCACTCAGGCGGGCGGATCAAATTACGGCCGTTACCTCGTCATCGAACATCGTTTTGGCGGGAGTCCATTTTATACGCTCTACGCCCATCTGGCCACGATCTCGGTGAGTCCGGGACAGGCCGTCAAAAAAGGCGAGGTCGTTGGACGCATGGGCTACACCGGGGCAGGCATCGACCGGACCCGTGCGCACCTGCATTTTGAGGTTGCGCTCATGCTCAATCGAAATTTTCAGGGATGGTATGATGCTTTTCAGGGCGCGAACCCCAACCTCCACGGGCTTTTCAATGGAATGAACCTGATCGGAACCGACCCATCCGCCGTTCTGGCTGCTGCGGCGGCGGATCCCTCGTTTCAACTCGCGAGGCACATCTCCGCGCTGGAGCCGTATTACAAAGTCACCGTTCGAAACACGCCCGGCCTGACGATCCTCCGCGATTACCCGTGGCTCGTTCCCGCCGGGCAGGATGCCAACCCCGCTGCCTGGACGATCTCGTTCACGGCAAGTGGTGTGCCTGTCAGAGCTGTCGCGACGTCCACGGCGGTTGTGGAGCCCCGCGTCGAATGGGTGAAAGAATCCCCGGTCGCCTATTCCCACGCGACTCGCGGGATCATTGGCGGGCCTGCCGGGCAGCCGCGGCTTACGGAATCTGGAACCCGCTTCTTCCGCTTGCTGACTTGGCCTAACGCTCCCGCTGTCCGCTGAGAGGAGCTTGCAAACGGGCTTTGCGAAAACTCCCCGGAACACAGCCGACGACTTTCTTGAATGTGCGATTGAACTGTGAGATCGAGCGGAACCCGGACGCGAACCCGACCTCGCCGATGCCGAGTCGTGATGACTCTAGGAGCTTGCACGCCCGCTCGACCCGCAGGCGTGCGAGGCAATCGCTAAACGTCTCGCCAGTCGATTTGCGGAACACATCGCTGAAATAACTCGCGTTCATTTTCACGGCCCCGGCTACCCGGGTCAGCGTCCAATCCTGCTCAAGATCATTGCGAATCATGCGCAGGGCTTTTTCCACGGCTGGATAGCACTCTTCGGCAGCTCGGGTGGGGAGCGTCTCCGAGAGTTGATTGGCAAAGATCTCAAGAAGGTGGATCGCCGACTCATATCGAGCGGCATCAGTCGTCCGAGCCGCCTGCAGCGCGGCTTCGCAGGCATCCGGATCAAGGCCATTTCGCACGATGAACTGCTTGAGGCGCTTCCAATTCTTGCCGGCTCCGTCGGCAAGAAAGACATGGCCGGTCTGGAGGTAGGCCAGAGTTTTTCCCCGCACTTTCACCGGCACGCTCGATGAGGTCATTCCGGCGAAGCACTGTGCCGTGCGGCTGGCACCGTCTCCCGGTGCTTGAAGCGATGAGTGGGCCTCGTGACAGGCGTCGCATGTCCGCGTGGCGAGTCCCATGATGCGACAAAAATCGGGAGCATTTTCGGGAATGTCGAAGGACCCCGGCGCGATGACATCCAAGGGCAGGCCAGTGAGCCCTTCAAAGGCGGCGCGGAACTGCCTGAAAAGTTCGTTCTTGGGGGGGCGATGGTCTGTGGAGGATTTCATTCCCACAGAAGAGCATAGGGCATCGGGCTCAGCGCTCAATGCAAGATCCGCTCGGATTTCCAAAAATCTGCGCAGGAAATCCAATGCGGTGCGGAGACGAGCCCTGTGAAATCTCTAGACTCAGGTCATAGAAATGGAAGTCCCCGCGCCAGAGTGAACGTGCTTTATCTGACAATCTTCGTGAGCGTCATGCTCGCATTGTTCTTCGTGGCGGCGTTCCTCTACCACCACGATTTTTCCGGCGGCGACCCTCTGCGCGACAGCTTGCTTCCCTTTCAGAAAGAAAATCCGCCCAAGCCCGCGGAGAAAAAATCCGATTTCATTCATGAAGACAAAAACCGTTGAGTTTAACGACCATGTCGTCCGGCAGTTTGTGGTGGCCTCCGTTTTCTGGGGGCTGATCGCAATGGTCGTCGGCGTGTTGATCGCGTCGCAGATGGCCTTCCACGTGCTGAATTTTGATACGTCGTGGCTGACGTTCGGCAGGCTCCGCCCGCTCCACACGAATGCGGCGATTTTCGCGTTTGTCGGCAACATGATTTTCGCCGGGATTTACCATTCCACCCAGCGCTTGGTGCGCACGCGGTTGGCATCGGATTTTCTCTCCGGCCTCCATTTCTGGGGTTGGCAGGCCATCATCGTGGCGGCGGCCATCACGCTGCCGCTCGGGTTTTCGCGCGGCAAGGAATATGCCGAGCTGATCTGGCCGATCAATATCGCCGTCGTGGTGATCTGGGTTGTCTTTGCCATTAACTTTTTCTGGACGCTAGCGGTGAGGAACGAGAAGTCGCTCTACGTCGCGATCTGGTTCTACATCGCGACGATCATCACGGTGGCGATGCTCTACATCACGAACCACCTCCAAGTGCCAACGAGCCTGACGCACTCGTATCCGATCTTCGGCGGCGTGCAGGATGCGCTGGTCCAGTGGTGGTATGGCCACAACGCGGTGGCGTTTTTTCTGACAACGCCAGTGCTAGGCATCATGTATTACTACATGCCGAAGGCTGCCGAGCGACCGATCTACAGCTATCGGCTCTCGGTCGTTCACTTCTGGTCCCTCGTTTTTATCTATATCTGGGCGGGCCCGCACCATCTGCTGAATACCGCGTTGCCAGAGTGGTTGCAGACTCTGGGAATGATCTTCAGCCTGATGCTTTGGGCGCCCTCCTGGGGTGGGATGTTAAACGGGTTGCTCACCTTGCGTGGCGCATGGGACAAGCTCCGGACCGATCCGGTGCTGAAATTCCTGGCGGCCGGGGTGACGTTCTATGGGATGTCCACGTTCGAGGGGCCGCTGCTCGCGATCCGCTCAGTGAATGCCCTCTCGCACTATACAGATTGGACGATCGGCCATGTTCACAGTGGCACGCTAGGATGGAATAGCTTCATGGCAGCAGGGATGTTCTACTGGCTCACGCCAAGGCTCTGGAGCACCAAGCTCTACTCGACCAAGCTGGCTGACATCCATTTTTGGATCGGGATGGTCGGAATCCTTCTCTACATCGCATCGATGTGGGTCTCGGGCATCACGCAGGGGCTCATGCTCAATGCCGTGACTCCCGATGGCGCTCTGGCCTACCCGAATTTCCTCGAGGTCGTGAATTCCACCAAGGCCATGCTCCACATGCGCATTTTGGGAGGCACGCTGTTTCTTGGGGGGATGATCCTGATGACTTACAATCTCTACCGGACGATTCGAAGCGGCCACCCCGCCACCGCATCGATCGACGTGCAGGTGCCGGAGATCCCTCCAAAAGAAGGGATGTCGCTGGTGGCAGGATTCCTGAATCCACCAGTCCTCTATTCTGTCCTCTTGGTCGTCTTCTCTTGCGGATGGGGATTTCTTACGGGAATGGCCAGCACGGTTTCCCTCGTCCTGCTGGTCGAGACCGCAATCGTGGCGATGATCCACCTGAGCGTTTCCGGGAAAAAGTGGAACGACTGGTATGAAAAGCTCCTGGAGAGTTGGCTGCCGTTCACGGTGCTGACTTTCGTCGCCGTCGTAGCTGGTGGGATGATCCAGATCCTCCCGGCGGTGTTTATCAAACAGACCGCTGGCGAGGATGCGCCGATCCAAGTCGTTTACACTCCGCTCGAGCTGGCGGGACGAGACATCTATGTTCGGGAAGGTTGCTACAACTGCCACAGCCAGATGATCCGGTCGCTCGTTGGCGATGTCCTTCGCTATGGGAAAAGCGGGCGCCTTACGGAATCGCAATACGACTTTCCCTTCCAATGGGGATCCAAACGCACTGGACCGGATGTGGCGCGCGTGGGAGGGAAATACCCAAATATCTGGCATTTCCAGCACATGATGGACCCTCGGTCGACGTCGATCGGGAGCCTGATGCCTGCCTATCCATGGCTCTACAAGCAACTCACGGATATCCCGGCTCTCACGCCGAAAATCCGTGTGCTGACAGGGTATGGAGTTCCCTTTCCGCCTCGTTCGCCGGAAGAAATTCGTACGGCAGTCCTCGATCAGGGGCGTCTCATCACCGACGACCTCGCGAAGAACGGAATCAAGATCGCTCCGGATAAGGAGATCATCGCAGTCATTGCCTACCTCCAACAACTCGGAAAAGCCACTCCCGCCGCACCGCCGGCCGCACCAATCGCGGCCGATGCCGTGAACCAAGCGAGCACCCAATAATATGTTTTACCAAGTTGCCTTTGCTAACTGGAGCGCGCTCGTGACGGCAATCGCCTTTGCGGTCAGCTTCTGTGTTTTCGTCACGGTCGTCATCGGGGCATTGAGATGCTCGCCCGGGAAAGTCCGTCGTCTCGCCGAGATGCCACTTGAAGAGGAGAAAACGTCATGAACAAAAAAACCGACCGCGAAGGCGATGGGGAGCTGCGCGCTCATTCATATGATGGCATCCAAGAGTATGACAAGCGGCTGCCCAACTGGTGGCTCTTCACGCTCTACGGCGCAATCGTTTTTGCCGCCGGCTACTGGGCGTTCTACGAGTGGACGAATCACATGCAGCCAGGCTACGTGCGCGTGGAACAGAAGCTCGTAGAGTTCCAGAAAAACGCCCTCAACAGCGGGGCGGCTCCGACCGATCTGCAGCTTTGGACGATGAGCACGACACCGGACGCCGTTTCAGCCGGAGAGAAGATCTACAAGACAAACTGCGTGGCCTGCCACGGGCCGGAGCTTCAGGGTGGGATTGGCCAGAATCTCACCGATGCCACATGGATCCATGGCGGCAAGCCGACCGACATTTATTCTGTCATCTCCAAAGGCGTTGCCGATAAAGGGATGCCAACTTGGGGCCCGGTCCTGGGGGCCGCCCGCGTGGCGGATGTCGTCGCCTTCGTGGTCAGTAAAAACAAGACAATCGAAAAGCCGCTGCCGTGAACTTAGAAGCTTCGGCCAGCAGCGGTAGGCTTGGATCGCGCTTATGAAGCCACGTGCGCCGACGATTGATTCCGTCACCACGATCAACGAGGACGGCTCGCGCTATTTCGTCCATCCTGCCGATGTGCGCGGGCATTTCACGACCCTTCGCCGGGTGTCGGCGGTTGCTCTCATTGCGATCTACGCCATGTTGCCGTTCGTTCGGATCAACGGAGAGCCCGCCGTCTTTCTTGATGTCATGCATCGCAAGATCCACCTCTTCGGCATCACGCTGATGTTCCAGGATCTATGGCTTCTGTTTTTCTTGATCACCGGACTCGGGTTCGCCCTCTTTCTTATGACCGCAATCGTCGGCCGGATCTGGTGCGGCTGGGCGTGTCCGCAGACCGTTTTCCTCGACCATGTCTTCCGGCGGGTCGAGCGATGGATCGATGGGGACGCGCCGGCGAGGCGGAGACTCGAGGACGCTCCGTGGACTGCCGGCAAGCTTGTGCGGCGTGGGCTCAAGCACGGCGTTTACATCCTGCTCGCCGCCCTGATTGCCCATCTGTTTGTTTCCTATTTTGTGTCTCTGCCAGTCCTCTACTCGATGGCCCATCGATCGCCGCTGGAGAACTGGAGTGTCTTCCTCTTTGTCTTCGCGCTCACCGGAGCCCTCTATTTCAATTTCGCGTGGTTTCGCGAGCAGTTCTGCATTGTTCTCTGCCCCTATGGCCGACTGCAATCTGCGCTGATCGATGATAATTCGATTGTTGTCGGCTACGATGTGGGCCGCGGCGAACCGCGTGGCAAGCCCGGCGCAACTTCTGGTGACTGCGTCGATTGCCGCCGGTGTGTGCAGGTCTGCCCGACGGGGATCGACATCCGTCAAGGACTCCAGCTCGAATGCATCGCCTGCGCAGCGTGTGTGGATGCCTGTGACGAAGTCATGGAGCGGCTTGGACGGCGTCAGGGGCTGATCCGTCATGATTCCCTGAACGGGCTCACAGGAAAAGTGACGCGGTTTCTCCGTCCGCGCTTGTTTCTTTATCTGGTCCTGATGTTGATCGGTGCAGGGGCTTTTCTCTTCGCCACGCAACAGGTCAAGCCGGTCATCGTCTCCGTCTTGCGAATGGAAGGGGCTCCCTATTTTCGGGATGCAACAACGATTCGGAACAACTTCCTCCTCCGCCTCGCCAACAAGCGCGCAACGCCGCATACCTATACGATCTCTGTCCACTCCGAAGCGCGAGCCCTCGAGGTCGCGGAAGGGAACAATCGGGAAATCCGCCTGCAGGGTGGGGAGGAAGTCCAAGAGCCCCTCATCCTCTCCCTGCCCGACGCAGATTTTCACGGTCAGTTTGAGGTTGAGGTTTTTGTCAAAGGAGAATCAGGCACCGTCGAAACCGCGCGCTCCGTGCCTTTCCTAGGGCCATTTCGCGAATGAAGACGTTCACCTCCTTCTTCAGGGAACGGCCGTGGCTGATGGTTGTTTTGGCATTTGTGATCCTGATCTCGGCGTGGACGACCATCATCTCGCTGAGCGGCCGGGTGCCGAGCAAGCGCCTGAGTGCCGACGAAGAGGCCGCCATTTTGGAACGGGGGACTCCGCCATGACGACGATGCTAGCCGGTCCGGTCGCGGCCTTGGTCGCTGGCCTCATTACGAGCATCCATTGTGCAGGAATGTGCGGCCCGCTCGCTTGTGCTGCCTGCACAAAATCCGGCGGGGTGGGGAGCCTGTCGGCAGCGGTGCTTTATCATGGCACGCGGATTCTCTCTTATGCGGTCCTTGGGCTTATGGCCGGGGCGATCGGGCGCGCGGTTTCCGACGTGCTTCTCGGTGGCGGAACCCGCTGGCTCACGTGGGCATTTGTTGTTTTCTTTGTCCTTGTGGCGACCGGGCTCGACAAGCGTTTAAGAATTCCGGTCGCTGGGGCATGGATGGCCAAGGCCATGGGCGGGCGGGATGGCGTCTTCCCGCGAGCGGCGATGCTCGGGATCTTAACCCCATTCATCCCATGCGGTCCGCTCTACCTCATGCTAGCGGCTTCCGCACTGGCCGGATCCGCGTGGTCAGGGGCTGCTATCATGGCAGCGTTCGCGGTTGGGACAGTTCCGTTGATTCTGGCCATCCAGAGCCAGTATTTCCGGTTTAGCACGCGGTTGACTCCGGTCGGGCTTGAGCGAATTCGGCGAGTCTTGGCGGCGGCCAGCGTGGCAATCCTAGTTTACCGGGGACTGGGCGATCCCGCCCTGATGTGCCAATGAACGCGATCTCTGAGACGCTCTGCGTTCATTGCCGGACCCCGTTTAGGCCCACTCCGCAGCGGACGGAGTTTTGCTGTCCCGGGTGCCAATTTGTCAGCCATCTTCTCCACAAGCGAGGGTTCGAGGAGTTCTACAACTACGGGGATCGGAAGTCTCCGGCGGGAAATTTTGTTTTTCATGAGCGAGATCTTGCTTGGCTGGATGAGATTCGCGAGCAGGCGGAGTCTTCAGAAACTGAGTCGGCGGTGGCGACGCTCGATATTCAGGGAATCTCCTGCGCCGGTTGCGTTTGGTTATTGGAGCGCGTGTTCCTTGAGCATCCCGGGGCGATTTCGTGCCGGGTCAACTCGACGAACGGCACGATCCGGTTGGAGTGGATTTCTGGAAAGTGCGACCTGGCTGCCTATGCCGAAGATGTGAGGAAATTCGGATACCTTCTCGGTCCCGCTGCGACTCAGTCGGCGTCGACAACCCGTCCGCTTGCCCGCCGCCTTGGTCTGTGTGGGGCTCTCGCGATGAACGCGATGATCTTCGCGCTTCCCCGCTACTTGGGACTCCATCCGGGAGATGCGCTCTCCGGACTCTTTGATGTGATTTCGCTCGGGCTGGCCACGGCGAGCATCGTCGTGGGCGGAGGCTATTTTTTTCGGAGGGCTGCGATGGCACTTCGGTCGGGGATGCTGCACATCGATCTGCCGATCTCGCTCGGTTTGATCGCTGCCTACGTCGGGTCCTGTGTGGCGTGGGTGAATCAGATGCCATCGTTCGCCTACTTTGATTTTGTTTCGATCTTCACATTTCTGATGCTCCTCGGTCGGTGGCTTCAGGAACGGGCGCTCGAGAGCAACCGTCGTCGGCTTCTTGCCATGAAGCTTGGGCCCGGAACGGTCCAAAGGTATCGCGACGACGTTCGGGAGGAAATTTCTGCCGTGGATCTTTTGATCGGCGATGTTTTCGGCGTGGGCAAGGGACGCATGGTTCCGGTGCGCTCCAGGCTTGTGGCAGACTTTGCTGTTTTTGCCCTCAACGGCATTACTGGGGAGCCGACCCCGCGCGAGTTCTTCCGCGGTGGCATCGTCCCCGCAGGGGCTCGCAATCTTTCGTCAGAGGCCATCGAGTGCGAGTCGCTCGAGGTCTGGCAGACATCCCAGCTTGCCGCCTTGATGAACGTGGAATCAGGAATGACATGGAGAAATCAGGCGATGCAGCGACTGATCAGCGTTTATTTATCTATTGTCCTCACCGTCGCAGTCATTGGATTCGCCGCATGGGGGATTGGCAGCGGAGACTGGATCCGGGCAACCCAAGTTCTTGTTTCCGTGCTGGTCGTTTCCTGTCCCTGTGCAATCGGCGTGGCACTTCCGCTTCTCGATGACATTGCGGCGGCGAGGCTCCAGCGGTCGGGGATCTACATTCGCGAGGGATCGCTGTGGCCGCGCCTTCGCCATGTCACGAATATCCTTTTTGATAAGACAGGAACCATCACGCTCGAGACCCTTGCACTGGCGAATGCCGACGTGTTGACAGGCCTTGCGTTGCACGAGAAGTCGGTCCTTCTGCGCTTGGTCCGTTCCAGTCTCCATCCTGTTGCTGCCTGTCTGCGTGAAGCCCTCTTGCCAATCGGCGTCGAGCCAGCGAGCGGGAAGGGGCAGGTCGTCGAGGTGGTCGGGGCTGGTTTGGAGTGGATCACGCCGGAGGGAACGTGGAGGCTTGGGCGTTCGCATTGGGCCGGCGGAAAATCTGGCGGCACGACGGCGTTCGTCTTCGATGGACGCGAACTGGCTGCATTCACGTTTCGCGAGGAATTTCGTCCAGGCGCTGCGGCGGAGATGGCTGCCCTCCGAGATGCGGGCTATGCGATTTCATTGCTGAGCGGGGATGAATCCGCTCGCGTCGGACGGATGGCTGGCGAGTTGGGAATCGATCCTGCACATGCGTTCGGCGACCTCTCGCCGACCGGCAAGGCTGATCTTGTCCGATCTCGTTGGTCGGGCAATTCCCTCATGATCGGCGATGGGGCCAATGACAGCCTCGCCATTGATGCGGCATTATGCAGTGGCACGCCATCTATCGATACTGGCCTGCTGGAGCACAAGGCCGATTTTTACATGCCCGGAAGTAGCTTGAACGGTCTCCAGATGCTCTTCCGCGCCTCTCGGATGCACCACCTGACAACCAGTGCGGTTTTTGCATTTGCCATCACCTATAACGCGGTTGCCGTCACGGCTTCGTTGGCTGGATTCATGAATCCGCTCGTGGCCGCGATCATTATGCCGCTCAGCTCGTTAGCCTCCATTGGCATAGTCCTTATCGGATTTCAACCCAACCCAAACCACTCAAACTATGGAAACCAAAAACCCTAATATTAAGACGGATGCCATCCAAGGCCCGATGGCCTTTCTTGTCGCTTCGCTCGTATTCCTTTGCCTTGCCTCCGCTTGGCTCGCGCTGCGTCCCGGCTTGCTTCTCGATCCCAAGATCGGCCCGGAGAGTATCGGATGGATCTATCTGAGCGTTTACGGATTCGCGCTATCTGGAGTCTACGGCCTGGTCTACAGATCGGTTCCACTGGCCTTTGGGGTGACGCTCTACAGCACGCCGTTTGTCATTTTGCACTTTGCGTTCCATTTGATCGGGTTGCTGATCCTGGGTTTGGCAGCATTCAATCCCGAGTCTCCAAATGTCGTTATGGGTCAGACATTCCTTGCCTGCGGAGCTGTGACCTTCATCGTCAACATTAGCAGCTCGCTCAAACGAGAAGCGAGGCCGGACGAGTCCGTTGCCTTTTTGGTCACGGCAATGCTCTGGCTCGGTATTATGTTGGTTGTAGGAATCCCGTTTGCCGGCTCACCATTCATTAAGTTTTTTGCGAATTCCATGTGGGGATCCGCGACGCTGGAACTTGGGATCGCTGGAGTGATCCTGAATGTTATCCTCGGGCTGGCCCTCCGGATCTCTTCGATGCACCTCAGCAGCACGGTGGAACGCACCAACACTCCTTGGTTCGCCTTCGTGCTCGTCAATTCCGGTGCGGCTTGGCTCTTTGCTGCGACGGCATTTGGTCCACCTGCGTTCGTGTTATTCTGCCTGGGGATTTACATGGCAGGGGTTCTTGTTTACATCGCTCGATTCACTTCCATTCTGGAACATCGGGCAGATTGGGATTTGGGTTGGGATAGCAAAATCCTGTATACGGCTCTGTGGATGATTCCGGTCTGTCTATTGATGTTCGGATTTACCGTCTGGGAGCGGCACATTGGCAATGAACCCTCCGTGCGCAGCGAGTCGGCGACCCTCGTAGCCTTTATTCTGGGGGCGTGCGTCCCCGGTCTGATCTCGCTGTTTTTCCAATCCTCGCTGCTCCTCCGCCAACCCACTCAGGAAGTCCGTCTGTCCGGGCAAGTCCTCCTCGCGGCATTTTTCAACTACGCGACCGGCGTGCTTTTGTTGATCCCGGGGATCTGGCTGGGCATCGAAAAAATGGCGACATTAGGCGCCCTTTTTCTGACCATTGGGACACTCGGATTCCTCTTTCACTTTATCTACATGTTCCGACCTGCGACGGCCGACTCGATCCAGCGAGCTCCTCACGCAGCGTGAGCTAATGCCGCTCGTTGAGCAAGGAAGCGAGCCGTTTGGCGGCGGGGAGGGTGAGCATGTCGGCCCAGAAGCATTTGACCGATTCGACTTTGGCACCCGGGAGCACATGGTGCCATGAAGCCAACGACTCCTTGGTAAAGTCAGACGGGATAATGAGGTCGGCGGGAAACGCGAGCGGGGAGACGCGATAGCGCCGCCAGATGGCCTCATGCTTTTCAGAGGTGTCATTGTTTGCGCGAGTCGGTTCGATCTCCCCGGCATCGGAAAGCCGCTTCCAAGCAGATTTCATCGAGGTGATCCAACCTCCCGCTTGATCGGGTGCCGGGGCGATCCCGCCAATGAGCACAAGCTTCGGCGCCGGGCGTCCAGCAGCCTGAAGCTGGCGTGCCATCTCCAGCACGACGGCCGTGCCGAATCCGAACCCGGAAAGGACGAGCGGGCCTGAGGGGTCGTCTTCGAGAACGACGTCAAGGTAAGCCGCAGCCGCGCTCTCAATCGAGGGGTGGCAAGCGTCGGGATTTTCAAACCCACGGGCGCGCAGAGCGATGACCCGCCTCGTCGGTCCGATGGCCGCTGCCAGATCACGGAAAACTTCGGGGTCACCCGCGGCCGAGTGGATGAGCACGAGGCGGGAACCCGGCCCGCTCTCTTGAAAAACGGTCAGGGGTTTCCAAGTAGCCGCAGCACGTGCCACTGGGACGCGCTTCACCGGAGTCTCGCTGGCGATCTCCGCAGGCCGAGGCAGTGCAGACTCATCGATCCATCCGGAATTCTTCAGCGGCCATTCGTCAACGTGAAACGGTCCGGTCGGCCCGGCTAGTGTCCAGAGGTGCTCGCCGACGTGGACGTCCAGAGAATCTTCCAGCCGCGTCAAAGCGCGTGAGCGCTGGGAAAAATCTGGCACACCGGGAGCCTTCGAGGAGGCACTCTCGATCGTGATCGAGCCCCGGGCGTCGCGCCATGCGAGGAGACCGGTCGCGAATCCTCGGCGGGACGAATTTTCCGCCAGTTTTCTCCAGCCTGGAAATTTCAGGAAGAGGTTCCCTGCGAAGCCCGGCAAAACTTCCTGGCCATCGGAGTCACAAACAAAAGCCTCCATCTCTTCAAGTGGTCGGCCGACTGGAAGAAATGGCGCAGTCGCTTCCGCCGGCCCACCAAGGCCGAGTCCACAGAGTTCGGCGGGGCTGAAGAAAACCACTTGGGACCCCGGCAGGGCGGTATTCCAGATCTCTGCGACTTTGACGTTGGGATTTCCCGCTTCCACGGCAACGACGCGAAGAGTCGAGGCGGCAAGCGATTCTCCCCGGGCCGAGCGCGCGGCTTGATTTGTCCATTCCGCGGCTGTCATCCGGACATGGGTGACGTTGGCGGTCGATGGATCGACAAGGTCGTCATCCGCGACGCAGATGGTTCCGCCCGCCAAGAGGGGGAGCATCCACTCATCGAGGAAAGCACCTCCGCCAGCTGCGGAGTGTGCAAGGAGGGAATCGCCTGGATGGAATCGCAGGAGATTCGCGCCGGCGGCGAAGGCGGAGAGCAGGATGCCGTGGGTCAGGGCCCGCACGGCTGGAGGCTCGCTGCCCGGATACCCCGGGAGCACAGCCGCCGGGGCGTCGTGGTCGAGGTCGGGTGTGGGCACCTCGCTCGTCTCGAGGGATTCCCATTCCTGATCGAGAACGAGGCGGCGGCGATTCGAGGAATCCAGGAGCGGTGCGCTGGCGGCGTCGCAGAGCACGAAGCCAGCGTCGTGGGCCGCTAGCTTGGATTCGATCCAGTCTGGTGGTGCCGACGGATCGAGCGGGATGATCGAGTTCCCTGCTTTCAACGCGCCAAAGATGGCGATGGGAATCCACGACGATTGCGAGAGGAAGAGCCCGACATGCCACCCGCCTGAGAGGCTGGAGTGGGCGAGGTGGGCGGCGAGCTTGTCAGAGAGGGCGTCGAGCTCGCCATAGGTCAGCCGGTAGTCGCCATCAATCACGGCAACTTCTTCTGCCATCTTGGCGGCGACATTCCGAAACGCGGCGACCAGTGATGGGGGGCGCTCCGGTCCCTCGGGGCCACGGGTCAGGGTTCGGAGCGAGCGGATTTCCTCGGCATCAAGGACCGGAACATTGCGCAGCGGTTTGTCGGTGAGGGACGGAATCTCGCCGATGAGGGCGACGAGGTGGCCAAGGAAGTCTTGGGCGGCCAATTTTCCCCAGCCTGGCCCATCGATCTTGAGGTGGAGGCGGAACCCGTCCCTGGCCTCGAGGCAAAAGCCTGATGGAGGCGTCCGGTGGAGCCGTGCATCGAAGTTGATCCAACGAGGGAGGTGGGTGTGGATGACTTCGTTGACCTCTGGACCACGCCAAGAAAAAGTGGCTGCGTTTCCGGGAGGCGGTAGGGCGGGTGGGGCATCGGAAAGCGCGATCTTTTTGGCCTTCCGTCGCTTGCTTTCAAAATCCTGCAACCATTCCATGACCGAGCCAGACCACGAGTGCGGAAGCGGCAGGAGGCTTTCCATGAACCCGGCATGAGTGGGGTCCTCCGCAAGATCTTCGATGGCGAATGAGATATTGCCTGAGGCGCCGAATCGGCGGAGGACGAGTGCCCACAAGGCATGCAGGACGGTGCCAGGTTCCAAATCGCGAGCCCTGCAAAATTCCTTGAATGCGGCCGTCTCGTCGCGGCCGAGGAGTTCGCTGGCATCGCCTGGAGTCTCGGGAAATTGCCTCGGGTGAAGGCTCAGGGGAGTATCCGTATCCGACAGAAATTCCTTCCAAGCCTCGGGTGATCCTGGCGGCGTCTCGGTAATTTCCACTGCTGGTGGCAGCGGCTTTCGCTCGATGGCCAGCAGCCAGTCGGTTAGAACTGTGGCAACGGAGCGTTCATCGAGCAGGAATTCCGGAGCCGTTAGCAAATAGTGGAACGCGCCACCGGGCAGGCGGATCTCATGAAACCGAACAGCAGGGGGGACGGTGAAATCCAAGGGGACGTCTGCATCGGACGATTGAAGGGCGGCCCATTTTTCCGGGATGGATTCTGCGGTCTCGCTCTGCCAGTCGATGGATTTCCAGAATGCTTCGGCGGAGTCGGCCTCGCGAATCCTGAGGGCGCCGTCCGCGCACGGGGAAAATCCTGATCGGAGGATGCCGTGCTGAGCGACAACGGATTGCCAGCCAGCCCGGAGAGCTTCGGGAGCGACGGCTTCGCCGAAGCTGATCGAGATTTGGAGGTTGCCGCCGCCGGATCGTTTGACCCGGGAGGTTCTGAAAAATGCAGAGGCTTGGGCGGGGGAGGAAAGGTATTCTCGCATGATTTTTAGAATCCGGCGTCGGTAACGGCTCCCTGAGACGCGGTGGAAACGTGGGAGGCATACTTCGCGAGAACCCCGCGGCGATAGCGCGGCTTGGGTTTTTTCCACTTGGCGAGCCGTGCGGAGATTTCCTTGGCGGGAATCCCCAGATCGAGTTGGCGGGTCGTGGCATCGATCGTGATTGGGTCCCCGTTTTTGATGATGGCGAGAGCGCCGCCCTCGGAGGCCTCAGGCGTGATGTGACCGACGACGAACCCGTGTGTGCCTCCGGAGAAGCGTCCGTCCGTAATGAGGGCGACGTCTTTGCCGAGCCCGCGACCCATCACGGCGCTGGTCGGCGAGAGCATCTCGCGCATCCCCGGGCCGCCGCGAGGCCCCTCGTAGCGGATGACGATCACGTCGCCTTTTTTGATCTTTCCGGCAAGGATGGCTTGGAGTGCCGATTCCTCGGATTCAAAAACCCGTGCCGGGCCAGAGAAGCGCTCGCCCTCTTTGCCGCTGATCTTCGCAACGGCACCTTCCGGGGCGATGTTTCCCCGGAGAATCACGAGATGGCTTTCCTTTTTGATTGGCCGGCTGATGGGCAGGATGATTTCCTGACTTTTCGGATACGGCTTGAAGGGGGCCAGATTTTGACGAAGGGTTTTTCCGGTAACGGTGAGGCAATCTCCGTGGAGCAGTCCGGCGGCGAGCAGTTCCTTCATCATCGGGACGATGCCGCCAATGCCGATGAGTTCCGACATGAGAAAGCGTCCGCTCGGCTTGAGATCGGCGAGCACGGGCACTCGTTTTCCGATGCGGGTGAAGTCATCGATCGTCAATTTCAGGTTTGCGGCGTGGGCGATGGCCAAAAGATGGAGGACTGCGTTCGTCGATCCTCCGAGCGCGATCGTCACGGTAATGGCGTTTTCCAGCGCTTCTTTTGAGAAGATGTCCGATGGCCGGATCCCCCGCTTGAGCAATTGGCAGACGGCCGCCCCCGCGTCCCGGCAATCGCGAATCTTGTGCTGGGAAACAGCAGCTTGCGCCGAGCTGTTCGGGAGGCTGAATCCCATCGCTTCAATGGCCGACGCCATTGTGTTGGCCGTATACATTCCGCCGCACGAGCCCGGACCGGGAATCGCGCACGACTCGACGTCGTGGAGTTCCTTTGCGGAGATTTTTTGCGCGGCGCGTTTGCCAACTGCTTCAAAAACAGAAACGACGTCGAGGTTCTTTCCGGCGAGGCAACCCGGAAGAATCGTCCCGCCGTAGACAAATACGGCAGCGCGGTTCAGGCGGGCGATCGCGAGCATGCAAGCGGGCATGTTTTTGTCGCAACCACCAATAGCGACAAACCCATCGTAACCCTGACAGCCCACGACGGTCTCGATCGAGTCGGCAATGACCTCTCGCGAAACGAGAGAATACTTCATCCCCTCCGTCCCCATCGAGATCCCGTCCGAGATTGTGATGGTATTGAAGATCGTCGCCTTCCCTCCCGCCTTGTCGATGCCCAGCGAGGCCTCGCGGGCGAGTTGATCGATGTGCATGTTGCAAGGAGTGACCATGCTCCACGTGGAAGCCACGGCGATCTGAGGCTTTGAAAAATCTCCCGCTCGGAAACCGACGGGATAGAGCATCGCCCGGCTTGGGGCTCGGCTCAGGCCATCGAGGACAACAGAGGAATGTGGGCGGAGGCTGGGGCGGGTCTTTGGCTTCATGAAACGAAGACGCTAGCAAACAGGTCCGCAGAGGGCCAAGAAAATCCCCCGATGAACTATCGCGAGGAGGGAAGACGATTTTCTTCGATGGTTTTCACCGCCTCGCGGACATCAGACGCCTCACCCGCCGTCAGATCTCCTGCCAGTGCCGCACGGTAGGCTTTCAGAGCTTGATCCGGAAATCCCTTCTGTGCCCATGCTTGGCCGAGGTAGATCTGGACCTTCGTTGTGGGATACCCATTGGATTCCAACACAGAGACAAGTTTTTCGAGGGAGTTGATCTCTGAGGTCGGGTCGCGCGCAGCGCGGGCGGCGCGAGCATGGAGGAGGAGGAGCGAGGGGTCGCGAGGGCTCGTCCGGATCAAGTCGCCCGCGAGGTCCAAGGCGCGGACGGGAACTCCGGTTTCGAGAAGGCTGAGGGCAAGGAGGTAGGCGCCCGTTTGCGATTCGGGATCGGCCTTGAGGGACTTTTCGGCGAGTGCCCGCGCGCGCTCCCACTGCCCCTGCGAGGCGGCGAGCGAGGCTCCGCAGACGAGCACGCGAGAGTCTCCTGGTGCGGCGTCGAGAGCATTATCCATCAGTGACCGTGCTGCGGTTTTCAAATCGGCCTGTTGGTAGTTGAGTGCGGTGCGGGCGAGAAAATACGGGCGTTGGTCCGGCGAAATGCCGACGCCGAGATTCTCGGTGGCCGGCGGGGAAAAGTTCGGGCCTTTCCCTCGGAGGAAGAGGAGCCCGTGATTGTCCACCTGCGCGAGACGCCAGTCGGGCGAGGAGAGGAGGTGCTCGATGAGCGGGGATGCCTCGGCGACGCGTCCGGCGATGATCACAGCTGAAGACGGGTTCTCCCGGTCTTCATCACGCCACCGGACTGGCGACGAAACCATCGCAGCGCGAATGGTCATCGGTGTCGAGCCCAGCGATTCCGGCGAAAGGGCGGCCATCTCCCAAAGCATTGAGGGGCTTGAAAAAATCCTGCCGCCATTTTTTTTTGCCGCTTCGATTAACGCCACCGGAGCAATCAAGCGAAGATCTCGAACCTGCGTCCTCGCCGCCGTGACGCCCTTCCAAATTCCCGCCCCGCCGACCGCGAGGGCGAAGATCAACGAAAGAGAGAATCCGGCTGTCTGAAGGGACTTTTTTCCCGACCGTTCGGCGATCCAACGGAGACCCATGATGGGAACCAACAGGAGGAAAAACCAACCGAGAAAAATCAGCGTGCTCCGCGCTCCCGTTGCGGCGGCCCATCCTCCGAAGTGGAAGGCGGTCGAAACCCATCGGTCGCTCCATGCTGCAGGCACAAGCCCGGATGCAGCTCCGCGACCGACGGACATCAACGTATCCGACAAGGAAAACCAAGCAGGCATCGAGGCAGCGAGGGCGGCGAGCAGGGACAGGGCGATGGCGGAACGGATTCTCAACGTGAATTCAATTTGCGGCGGGCGGGCGCAGGAGTATCATATCGGCATGATGCTCCGCGCAACCGTATTGATCACGACTATGCTTACTTTTCTAGGATTCGGCAAAAACCTTCACGCGCTGGAAGTAGGTGCCCCGGCCCCTCAGATCACCGCGATCGACCAAGATGGGAAGTCCGTGAGCTTTCCCGACGTTTACGCCAAGGGCACGACACTTGTCTTCTTTTATCCCAAAGCGGAAACGCCCGGCTGCACGGCCCAAGCCTGTTCGTTGCGCGATTCCTTCGATGTTCTTCGTGGAAAAAATCTGGAGATTCTTGGCGTGAGTCGGGACACGGCCGAAGCGCAGAAAAAGTTTCAGAGCAAGTTCCAGCTTCCTTTTACCCTTATCGCCGACCACGACGGCAAAGTTGCCGAGGCCTTCGGGGTCCCGGGAATGATGGGTCTGCCGGTGAGCAGCAGGCAGTCGTTCCTCGTCAAAGATGGGAAAATCGTCTGGATCGCTCAGAAGGCGAAAACAAAAGACCACGCCGCAGAGGTGCAGGCCGCCATCGATTCGCTCCAGTAGCGGGAATTCTAGGAGCAGAACTTCGACTGGAGGAACCACTTGTAGGAGTCGGCGATTCCTTCGCGGAGTCCGATGGACGGTCGCCAACCCAGAGCGCGAAGTTTTTCCACATTGAGGAGCTTGCGCGGCGTGCCGTCGGGTTTCGATGTGTCGAAGACTAGCTCGCCCCGGAATCCTAGAACGTCGCAGACGCACTCCGCCAACTCGCGGATCGTCACATCCTCGCCGCAGCCGACATTGATAATGTCTGGAGAATCATACTCGCGGAGGAGAAAAACGCAGGCCGACGCGAGGTCGTCGACGTGGAGAAACTCCCGCCGAGGGCTGCCAGTTCCCCAGATCCCGACCGTTGCGGCATTGTTCTGGACGGCATCGTGGACTTTCCGGATCAGAGCCGGCAGGACGTGCGACGTGTGAAGGTCGAAGTTATCATTCGGCCCGTAGAGGTTTGTCGGCATCGCTGAGATGAAATTCTTTCCGTATTGGGTCGCATAAGCTTGGCAGAGCCGGATCCCGGCAATCTTTGCCAGCGCGTAAGCATCGTTCGTCGGCTCGAGCGCTCCGGTCAGCAGCGACGACTCCGAGATCGGCTGGGGCGCAAATTTTGGATAGATGCAAGAGCTGCCCAGAAAGAGAAGCTTCTCGGTGCCGTGTTCAGCGGCGGCGCCGATGACGTTGTTCTGGATCGTGAGATTTTCTACGAGAAACTCCACTGGCTTTTCGAAATTCGCAATGATCCCTCCGACGCGGGCTGCCGCGTCGACAACAATCACCGGGCGTTCCGAGCGGAAGAATTCTGCCACCGCATCCGAATTCAACAGATCAAGCTCCGAGCGTGTCCGGCAGACGATGTTATCAAAACCCTCCGACTTCAGCCGCCGCACGATCGCACTTCCTGCCATCCCGCGATGTCCGGCCACGAAAATCTTGTCACTTTTTTGCATACGCCGAAAGCTCACTAGCGGATCAAAATCAAAAAGGAAAGCCCGCTTCTGGGATCTCTCAGCCTTGGAAGAGCGCGTCGACAACGAGGGCTGTATCTGCCATGTCGTCGAAAAGGAAATCCGGGCTATGGGTGGCGAGCTCGGTGCGGGAATACTGTCCTGTTGCAATGGCAACGGTCCTTGCCCCGATCGCCCGGCCGCACTCGATGTCGCGGGGCGTGTCACCGATCACAAAAATCCGTTCAGGCGGGAATTCCTCGCCATGCTTTTCCTCAGCCCGATCCCGCGCAAAGTGTCCGAGTTTGTTCCGGTCGAGGTGGTCGTCGGCAAAGGCGCCGAATTCAAAAAAGTCCCACACGGCGAAATGGCGGAGCTTGATCTCGGCTCCCCGGACGACATTCCCGGTCAGCAGGCCCAAGACCGCATCCGCGCGACCGTGAAGCACCTCAAGAAGCGGAAAGATGCCTGGCAGCACCCTCCCATTGTGTCGGGAAATCCGCTCGGACAAGCATTGGAGATAGCTGTCGATCAGCGCGGCAACGTTCTCGTCGGAATCTGGAAGCTGGTTTTTTTTGAGAAGATCCCGGGCGATCGCGCGATCGGTCGCGCCGGCGAGAACGATTCCAGAAAAGTCCTCGGTCACGCCGAACCGGATCCTCATCGCTTCAATCAACGCCTGTTCGCCAGCACCTCCAGAGGTGATCAGCGTTCCGTCAATGTCGAAGAGAAACAGCCGACGCTCAGGCGTCATCGTCTTCCGTTTCCACAGGCTCGGGTTCGAGATCCTCGCCGTGCTTGGTAAACTTGCGGCGGCGCTTGGATTCTGGAAGAGGACTGAGGGTCATTCCGATGGCTCGACCAACGAGCTTCGGATCCATATCGACGTGCGCCATTCCAGAGAGATCTTCCTTCACGCGCATCACGACTTTCATTCCGAGATCTTGGTGGGCCATTTCGCGGCCACGGAACTGAAGGTGAACTTTCACCTTGTTGCCCTTCGCCAGGAAGTCCTCTGCGTGACGGACTTTCGTCACGTAGTCATGTTCGTCAATGTTCACGCGGAACTTGATTTCCTTGACCTTGCCTGCCGTGTGCTTCTTCTCCTTGTCCTGCTTCGAGAGGTCGTATCGAAATTTTCCGAAGTCAACGATCCGGCAGACCGGGGGCTGGGCATTGGGAGCGATCTCCACGAGATCGAGGCCCAGAGATCGGGCCCGGCGGATGGCATCGTCCAAGCGCATCACGCCGAGCTGTTGGTTGGTCGCAGCGACAATCACACGCACCTCGCGGGCACGGATTCGCTCGTTAATACGGATATCCTTTAAGTTAATGGGGCCTCCATTTTTGGGTTGAGAACGGCAGCGGGGAAGTTGTCAAAGGTCACGCGGCCGGGAAGCATTCCAGATCGCAATGCTCATAGAAATTTCGATCATGCGCGGCATGAATTAAATTTCGCAAAGGTAGATGTGCATGAAATGCCAAAGAATCGGAACTGAGTGCCAGTGGTTATCCGGCATTCGAATTCGACGCAAGCGGAAACTTTGAAAAGTTTGCAAAAGTTTTCGTTGACATCGAAAGGATGTCGAATAGTTTAACCGATTCCCGGCAAAACAGTCGGAAAACCAGCAGGAGACCTCACCGGTCGCCAGAACTGCAAAAAATCTATGCAAAAAAATCGCAGCAAGCGCTATCGGGCCGCAGCCGAATTGGTTGAGGGCCACAAAAAATACCCACTCGCAGAAGCCGTGAAGACGCTCAAGTCTCTCCCGGCGGTGAAGTTCGACCAGACGGTCACTCTCTCTTTCAAGCTCGGAGTGGATCCCAAGCAGAGCGACCAGATGGTTCGCGGCACCTGTCCGCTGCCAAACGGAAGTGGAAAAAATGTCCGGGTTCTCGTCTTCGCAACCGGCCAAGCCGCCGACGCCGCCAAGGAAGCAGGCGCGGAATTTGTTGGCTTCGAGGATTTGATCAAGAAAGTTTCTGCCGGCTTCTCCGACTTTGACGTCGCGGTCGCCACGCCATCCGCCATGGCGGAGGTCCGGAAACTCGGTAAAGTTCTCGGACCACGCGGTCTCATGCCGAACCCGAAGACCGGCACGGTCACCGACGACACGGCGAAAGCCATCAAGGAAGTCAAGGCCGGCCGTGTGGAGTTCAAGCTCGATAAGAACGCCAACATCGCCGTCCCGGTTGGGAAGTTCTCGTTCAACGAGCAGTCGCTCCTCGAGAACGGCTCAGCCGTCATTGACGCCGTCGTCAAGGCGCGCCCCGCGACAGCGAAAGGCGCTTTTGTGGAAACGATCACGCTCAGCGCCACGATGTCTCCCGGGATCACGGTCGATCCGGCTCCCTTCCTCAAGAACTAACAGCCCAATTTTCATCATCCCATGAGACCCGAAAAGACATTTATCGTCGCCGACCTTCGCGAGAAACTCAAGTCGTCACCCTACCTGCTCGTTGTTGATTACTCCGGCATGAAGGTTCCTCACTTCGAGGAACTTCGCACACGCCTCGCTGGCTCGAACGCCCGGCTGAGCGTCGTCCGGAATACCTTCCTCAAGATTGCCTCCGAAGAACTCTCGATGCCGGAACTCGACGGCGCTCTCGCTGGTCAGACGGCCATCGTCACCGGCGAGGCAGACATCTGCGGCGCAGCGAAGATTTTGAAAACCTTCGCGGCGGAGTTCCAGAAGCCAGTCGTTCGCGGCGGAGTTCTGGACAATAACCCACTCACGGCCGATCAGGTCAGCGAACTGGCCAGCCTCCCGAGCAAGGAAGTCCTTCAATCCAAGCTCCTCGGGCTCCTGCAGACCCCTGCCAGCCAACTCGTCCGACTTCTCAACGAACCCGCTGCCAGTTTGGCGCGCGTTCTCAAAGCCAAGGCCGACGCGGCAGGAGGAGCGGCAGAATAGAAACACTTTCGCCCGCCGTATTAAGCCACGGCGGACGACTAACAAAAAACACAACCGGTTCCTTGTCGGTCTGGCGGCTGTCAGGCTCAAATGCTTCGAGGCTTCGGAGTGCGACAATACCAAACACAAAAAAATAATATGGCAGATACAACTACACTCGTGGACCAACTCAGCGGACTCACCGTTCTGGAGATTTCCGACTTGGTCAAACAACTTGAAGAAAAATGGGGCGTCAGCGCCGCCGCACCAGTCGCAGTCGCCGCCGCCGGCGCCGCAGGCGGGGCCGCCGCAGCTCCTGTCGAGGAAAAAACATCATTTGATGTCATCCTCACCGAAGCCGGCGGAAACAAGATCGCCGTCATTAAAGAGGTGCGCGCAGCCGTTGCAGGACTCGGTCTTGCGGAGGCCAAAGCCCTCGTTGAGAGCGCTCCAAAGGCCCTGAAAGAGGGCGTGACCAAGGAAGAAGCAGAGGAGATCAAAAAGAAGATCGAAGCTGCCGGCGCCAAAGTCGAGATCAAGTAACGACCCTTTCCTAAGATTCCCGCGGAGAAAAAGGAATTTTTTCCTTGACCCCTCCGCGGGCATCTCTATTTTAACCAACCCGCTAGAAGCCAAGGCCCTGTCATCAGACTCCACTCGCGCAAGCAATCAAATTTCCGTCGTCAGACGGGCAGGGAAACCCCTGCCGGCCTGTTCGGCTGTTTTGTTTTCTGGTGCGGAACGGAGACCGGCGACACGAATCGGCCGGAATTTGGCTCACCAGCGGTAACGAATCACCGATCCTATCATGTCTGAACGCATCCACTTCGGCAAACTTCAGGAGGCCATCGAGCCACCAAACCTGATCGAACTGCAAATCAACTCCTACAACGAGTTCTTCCAGAAAGAAACGCCGATAGCCAAGCGCAGAAATGTGGGGTTGCAAGCCGTCTTCCGCGAGTTTTTTCCGATCTTCGGATTTGAAGACAAGTCCTCGCTGGATTTTGTCAGCTACGAGCTAGGAGACCCGAAGCTACCGTCCCTCGAGGCCCAGCGGGAAGGCCAGACTTATAGCGCGCCTCTTTACGTCACCTTCCGTTACAAAGACGAACGCGCGACGAAGGAAGAGAAGGTCTACATGGGCGAACTTCCGCTCATGACGCCACAGGGAACGTTTGTGATCAATGGGGCGGAACGGGTTGTCGTCTCCCAGCTCCACCGATCGCCCGGAATTTGCTTCGAGACGTCGGTTCATACGAACGGCAAGATTTTGCACGGTTTTCGGATCATTCCAGACCGCGGTTCGTGGATCGAAGTCCAGTTCGATACGAGCGACCTCCTTTATGTCTATCTCGATCGGCGCAAGCGTCGCCGGAAGTTCCTCGCCACGACATTCCTGCGCGCCCTCGGACATCCGAGCGATGAAGATATTATCAAGCTTTTTTACCAGATCGAAGACCTCAAGCTCAGCGAGAAGCTCGACGAGGAAGAGATCAGCACGAAGGTTCTCATTGCCGACATTCGCGATGGTGAGATCACCGTCGCCCGCGCATTTGAACCGCTCAACGCGGCCACCGTGCGGCAACTCACCGGACTCGGTCACAAAACGGTCAAGGTCGTCGACACCAAAGAGGACGACACCATCATCAAGTCGCTGAAGAAGGATCCGGCGCACGATGAGGAAGAGGCCCTCAAGGATATCTACCGGAAGCTCCGCCCTGGTGATCCACCAACCGTTCAAAACGCTCGTGGCATGCTCAAGCGCCTCTTCTTTGATGCGAAGCGCTACGATCTCGGCCGCGTGGGCCGTCATAAGATCAACCAAAAACTTGGGCTCCGGGTGAGTGACGAAGAGCGGATTCTGACGAAGGAAGACTTCGTCGCCGCGATGAAGTATCTCGTCGAGTTGCGTCGTGGTGAGGGGATGACCGATGATATCGATCACCTCGGGAGCCGCCGCGTTCGGACAGTCGGAGAATTGCTGGCAAATCAATGCCGCGTGGGTCTGGCAAGGACCGAGCGCCTGGTGCGCGAGCGCATGACACTGTTCGATATCGGCGTGGACCAGATCACTCCGCAAAAGCTGATCAATCCGAAATCCCTCAGTGCGGTCGTCCGGGACTTCTTTGGACGGAGCCAGTTGAGCCAGTTCATGGATCAAACCAATCCGCTCTCCGAGTTGACCCATAAGCGCCGACTCTCGGCCCTCGGGCCAGGAGGTTTGAGCCGTGACCGAGCGGGCTTTGAGGTTCGCGACGTTCACCCATCCCACTACGGACGGATCTGTCCGATTGAGACCCCGGAAGGTCCGAACATCGGGCTCATCAGCTCCCTGAGCACGTTCGCCCGAATCAATGAATTCGGCTTCATCGAGACCCCTTACCGCAAGGTTGAGAACGGGCGCGTTACGAGCGAAGTCGAATATCTGAGCGGCGACCGGGATGAAAATTTCCACATCGCCCAGGCGAACTCGACGATCGACGCCAATGGTCGCCTGACCGGAGAGAAAGTCTCCTCGCGCTACCGCGGTGATTTCGTGGAAGTCGAACCGAGCCAGATCCAGTATATGGACGTGTCGCCGAAGCAACTCGTTTCCGTTGCGGCCGGCTTGATTCCTTTCCTTGAGCACGATGATGCGAACCGCGCTCTCATGGGCTCGAACATGCAGCGTCAGGGCGTTCCGCTTCTCGTTTCCGAGTCTCCGCTCGTTGGCACGGGACTCGAAGGCCGGGTGGCCCGCGATTCGCGCGCCGTCATCTGTTCCGAATCCGCCGGCAAGGTGGCCTCGGTCATGTCGGGACAAATCATAATTACCAAAGATGGCGCTCTCCCCGAAGGCAAAAAGAAGATCAAGCATGATCCCGAAAACGGGGTCTATGTCTACGAGCTCCGGAAGTTCATGCGCTCGAATGCGAGCACTTGCATTAACCAAAAGCCGATCGTTCACAAAGGCCAGAGCATCAAAAAGGGCGATGTCATCGCCGACGGTCCGAATACCGAACAGGGCGAACTCGCTCTCGGACGCAACGTCCTTGTCGCCTTCATGCCATGGAACGGCTACAACTTCGAAGACGCCATTCTCATCTCGGAGCGGGTCGTCAAAGAGGATATCTACACGTCGATTCACATCGATGAGTTCGAAATCGGAGCCCGCGATACGAAACTCGGTCCGGAAGAAATCACCCGTGACATTCCGAATGTCAGCGAGGAAGCGCTCCAGAACCTAGGTCCGGACGGTGTTATTCGCATCGGTGCAGAGGTCAAGCCTGGCGACATTCTCGTTGGAAAAATCACACCGAAAAGCGAGACCGAGTTGGCTCCGGAAGAGCGACTGCTCCGCGCCATCTTTGGGGAAAAAGCCGCAGACGTAAAAGACACTTCGCTGACAGTTCCTTCGGGCACCTATGGCATCGTCATGGACGTAAAGGTTTCCTCGAAAAAGGAAGTCGCCCGCACGAAAATGACGCCTGCCGAGTCGAAGCGGCAGCAGAAGATGATCCTTGAGGATTACAAGAAGCGCAAAGACGACCTGCATGAGCAGCTCACGGCCTCGCTTTCGAACATCCTTCTCAATGAGAAGATTCCGCTTGATGTCGTCAACGCCCAGACCGGCGAGATCATCATCCCCGCGAACCGTAAGATCACCAAGCAGCTCCTGCGCAAGCTTGCGGCTGTTTACAATCACGTTGAAATCGACCCAAGTCCGATCCGCAACAAGATCCGCGAGATCATCGGCCAGTTCGAGCACCGCTTTGTCGACCTCGACAACGAGCGCGATGAGAACCTCGGTCGGATCGAGAGTGGAGACGATGTAGATCCTGGCATCATCAAGCAGGTCAAGGTTTACATCGCCAGCAAGCGCAAGCTCAGCGTCGGTGACAAAATGGCCGGACGTCACGGAAACAAGGGCGTCGTCGCCAAAATTGTTCCCGAGGAAGACATGCCGTTCCTTGCAGACGGAACGCCGGTTGACATCGTGCTCAATCCGCTCGGTGTGCCAAGCCGCATGAATGTCGGGCAGGTTCTAGAAACCCACCTCGGCGTCGCAGCGAAGGCTCTCGGATTCAAGGTGGCGACACCGGTCTTTGACGGAATCCCCGAATCCAAGATCCGCGAATTCCTCCGCGAGGCGAAAACGAAGGAAGGATTTACCTGGACCAACGAAACCGGCAAATCGACCGTTTATGACGGCCGCTCCGGTGAAGCCTTCGACCAGCAGGTCGTCGTCGGCTACATCTACATGCTCAAGCTCGGCCACCTCGTAGCGGACAAAATCCATGCCCGTGCCGTAGGACCTTACAGCCTGGTCACCCAGCAACCGCTCGGCGGCAAGGCCCAATATGGCGGACAACGGTTCGGAGAAATGGAAGTCTGGGCGCTCGAAGCCTACGGCGCCGCTTACACGCTCCAGGAACTCCTCACCGTCAAGTCGGACGATGTTCAAGGCCGCACACGCATCTACGAGAGCATCGTCAAGGGCGACAACTCGCTCGAGGCCGGCACCCCAGAGTCGTTCAACGTGCTCATCAAAGAAATGCAGGGACTCGGACTCGATGTCCGCGTCGGTGGCAAAGAGCCAACATTCGGCGAATCCGCCGCTTAATCCAACCAACCACCAAAACAGACACAAGATCCCATGAAAGAGGTTAATATCCGCGAAGCATTTGGTGAACAGAAACCCGTTGGCTTTGACGAAGTCGCCATCACCGTCGCCTCCCCCGAAGCGATGCGCAGTTGGAGCAAAGGCGAGGTCAAAAATCCTGAGACGATCAACTACCGCACGTTCAAGCCGGAAAAGGGCGGCCTCTTCTGTGAGCGCATTTTCGGTCCGACGCGCGACTGGGAATGCTCGTGCGGAAAATACAAGCGGATCAAGCATAAGGGTGTGATCTGCGACCGTTGCGGCGTCGAGGTGACGCTTTCCCGCGTGCGCCGCGAGCGCATGGGGCACATCGACCTGGCCGTGCCGGTCTCGCACATTTGGTTCTACAAGTGCATGCCTTCGCGGATCGGTTTGATGTTGGACATGACGTCCCGCCAACTCGAGCGCGTGATCTATTACGAAGACTACATCGTCATCGATCCAGGTAACACGCCGCTCCAGCGCTGCCAGTTGCTCAACGAGGGAGAGTTCCGCGAAGCCGAAGACCAGTATGGCGAATCGTTCACCGCCGGCATGGGTGCCGAGGCGATCCAGAAGCTCCTCGAGCAAGTCGACCTCGCAAAGCTGAACGATGAGATCGAAGCCTCGATGGTTTCGACCCGCAGCAAGCAACTCCGCAAAAAGCTCGCAAAGCGGCTCAAGCTCGTCCAAGGCTTCGCCACGTCGAAGACCCGTCCGGAATGGATGATCCTCAATGTCCTTCCTGTCATCCCGCCGGACCTTCGCCCGCTCGTGCCTCTCGAGGGCGGACGCTTCGCGACATCGGATCTCAATGATCTCTACCGCCGCGTCATCAACCGCAATAACCGCCTTCGCACGCTGCTTCAGCTCAAGACTCCAGAAGTCATCATCCGAAATGAAAAGCGGATGCTGCAGGAGTCGGTGGACGCGCTTTTCGACAACGGTCGTCACGGCCGCGCTGTCACGGGTGCTGCCAACCGTCCTCTCAAGTCGCTGAGCGACATGCTCAAGGGCAAAGGCGGTCGATTCCGTCAGAACCTTCTCGGCAAACGCGTCGATTACTCGGGCCGTTCGGTCATTGTCATCGGACCGGAGCTCAAGCTCAACCAATGCGGACTGCCCAAGAAAATGGCGCTTGTGCTTTTCGAGCCATTCATCATCCGTCGCCTCAAGGAACAGGGCCATGTGCACACCGTCCGGAGCGCGAAGAAACTCATCGAGCGCCAGACCCCCGAGGTCTGGGATATCCTCGAAGAGGTGACCAAAGGCCATCCTGTGATGCTCAACCGAGCACCGACCTTGCACCGCCTTTCGATCCAAGCTTTCGAGCCTCTCCTCATTGAGGGCGAGGCCATACGAATCCACCCGTTGGTTTGCACGGCTTACAATGCCGACTTCGACGGTGACCAAATGGCCGTCCACGTTCCGCTCTCGGTCGAGGCTCAGATGGAGACCCGCATGCTGATGCTGGCCACTAACAACATCTTTTCGCCATCCAGCGGAAAGCCGATCACGACCCCGTCGCAAGACATTCCATTGGGTTGCTACTACCTTACGCAAAATCCTCGAGGCGAAGACGCCAACAAGGAAAAGCGGGCTCCGCTCTTCGCCAACGCCGACGAGGTGGATTTCGCGCTCTCCGAGGGATCGATTCGCACCCACACACGCGTTCGCTTGCAGAATCCGGATCTGGGACGGCAGACGACCTACGGTGATCCGACCTCTCACGTCATCGAAACCACGGCGGGCCGGGTTGTTTTCAATCAAATCTGGCCAGCCGAAATGGGCTTCTACAACAAGGTTTGCGGAAAGAAGCAACTCTCCGATGTCATCTGGCGCTGCTACAAGGTCGCCGGCCAGCAGCGGACGGTTGAGACCCTCGACCGACTCAAAGAACTCGGCTTCCGCGAAGCCACGAAGGCGGGGATCTCGATCGGCATCACCGACATGATCATCCCGAAAGAGAAGGAACAACTTCTCGAAAAAGCCTATCGCGAGATCGCCGAGGTCGAGAAACAGTATCGCCGCGGAATCATCACGGACGGCGAACGGAAGAACAAAGTGCAGGATATCTGGACGCACACCGGCGAGGAAATCGCCAGTGCCATGTTCCGGACCCTCGAATACAATGAAGGCCGTCGGGAAATGAACCCCGTCTTCATGATGGTCGACTCGGGAGCCCGAGGAAACCGCACTCAGGTGAAGCAGCTCGCCGGAATGCGTGGCCTCATGGCCAAGCCATCGGGCGAGATCATCGAACAGCCGATTACGGCGAACTTCCGTGAGGGGCTCTCAGTTCTCGAATATTTCATCTCGACCCACGGCGCCCGCAAGGGACTTGCCGACACGGCCCTCAAGACAGCCGACTCGGGATACCTCACCCGCAAACTCGTCGACGCGGCTCAAGACGTTATCATCACGATCGACGACTGCCAGACGGTCAACGGCATCGTTGTGCGTCCGATCTACGAAGGCGACGAAGAGGTGGTCAGCCTCTCGACTCGAATCGTCGGTCGCGTTTCCTGCGAATCCGTCAAGGATCCGATCACGGGCAATAGCATCCTCAAGAGGAACCAGCTCATCGACGAAGAGGCGGCTGCAGCACTCGAAAAAATTGGACACGAGCAACTCAAGATCCGCTCGGCTTTGACCTGCGAATCCAAGCGGGGCATCTGCGCCCAATGCTACGGCCGCAACTTGTCCACCGGCTCGATGATCAAGCTGGGAGAGGCTGTCGGCATCATCGCCGCCCAGTCGATTGGCGAACCCGGCACCCAGCTCACGATGCGAACATTCCACGTGGGTGGAACGGCGAGCCAGACATTCAAGCAGCCGATCATCAAGGCAAAGAACGATGGCACGGTTCGGTTCAATGAACTCAAGGTCGTGCAGACGACCGAGGGAACATACGTCGTGCTGAACAAAAATGGCACCGTTAGCCTCCATGCGAAAGATGGACGCGAACTCGAAAGCCACAACATTGTCGTGGGCTCCGTGATCTCCGTCGCAGATGGCGGCACCGTCAAGAAGGGCGAAACGTTCATCCAATGGGACCCTTACAACGTGCCGATCATCACCGAGAAAGCGGGCCGTATCGAATTCCGCGACATGATCCCAGGCGTCACGATCCGCAAGGAAGTCGACGAGGCTACGGGCGTCATGGGAACGGTCGTCATCGAACACAAGGAAGACCTTCACCCGCAAATCGTGATTACGGACTCGGAGAAGACCGTTCTTGCAAATTACTCGATCCCAGCGGGCGCCCACATCGAAGTCAAGGAGGGCTCGAAAGTGCCTGCCGGACAGCGTTTGGCGAGGACCCCTCGTAAGATTGCGAAGACCAAGGACATCACCGGTGGTCTGCCACGTGTGGCGGAACTCTTCGAAGCCCGTCGTCCGAAAGATGCTGCAGAGATCGCAAAGATCGACGGCAGCGTTGATATCGGGGGCACCGTTCGCGGCAAGCGCCGGCTGGTTGTCACCGATTTGGAGTCGAAGGCCGAAGAAGAGCACCTCATCCCGCTCAACAAGCACATCATCGTCTTCAAGGGCGACTTTGTGAAGAAGGGGCAACAACTCACCGACGGGCCGGTCGTTCCTCACGAGATTCTGGAGGTCTGTGGACCTCAAGAATTGCAGGAACATCTGCTCAACGAGGTTCAGGAAGTTTATCGCTTGCAGGGCGTCGAGATCAATGACAAGCACATCGAAATCATTGTTCGCCAGATGCTGCGCAAAGTAAAAATCTCCGATCCGGGCGATACGAGCATGCTCTGGGGCGACCAAATCGATCGCTTGGAGTTCGAGGCCGAGAACGAACGCGTCACCGAAAAAGGCGGCAAGCCTGCCGAAGCGACCCCGGTCCTTCTGGGCATCACCAAGGCCTCGCTCGAGACGGATAGCTTCATCTCCGCCGCATCATTCCAAGACACAACACGCGTGTTGACCGAAGCCGCCACTCTGGGCAGAGTCGATCGACTTCGCGGGTTTAAGGAAAACGTTATCATGGGTCACTTGATTCCAGCAGGCACTGGATTCCAGCAACACCGCGATACGGATATCATCCATCTCGGAACAGCCCTCGGGGCGGAACCGGAACCAGAATCTCAAAAAGCTGCCAGCTAACCACCATGCCAGAAGACACGTCCACACATCCGAATCTAGAAACCATGACCGAGCTGCTCGAGGCAGGCGTGCATTATGGGCACCAGACAAAACGCTGGAACCCGAAAATGCGCGACTTCATTCTCGAGGAGAAAAATTCGATCTACATCATTGACCTCTCGATCACGATCGACCAACTCGAGCGGGCTACGGCCTATCTCTCGAACCTCGTTCGCGGAGGAGGAAAGGTTCTTTTTGTCGGAACCAAGAAGCAGGCTCAAGAAGCCGTTCGCGAGGCGGCAACTGCCACCGGTCAGCTTTTCGTGAACCAGCGCTGGCTGGGCGGAACGCTCACCAACCTCACGACGATCCGTCGGAGCGTTGCGCGGCTCAAAGAGATCGAGGCTTCGGAGAAGACTCCGGCGTTTGCGAAGATCAACAAAGCCGAAGCTGCCGCGATTCGTCGTGAAGGAGCCAAGCTTCGTCACAACCTTGAAGGCATTGTCAACATGGACAAGCTTCCAGACGCCTTGATCGTCATCGACACTCTCCGCGAAGAAATTGCGGTCGCCGAAGCGAACCGTCTCGGGATCCCGATCATCGCCATTGTGGACACCAATTGTAACCCTGAGAAAATCGAATATCCGATTGCCGGCAATGACGATGCGATCCGCTCGATCCGTGTGATTCTCCAGAAGCTCGTTGAGGTGATGCTCGAAGGCCGTGGTGCCTCGGCGAAAACTCAGCCTTCGGAACTGTCCGCCGTTTCTGAATAAAATTTTGAAGTTTTCAGGTGCCCATCGTGGCCGCATTTTCTGAAAACTGAACATCCGATCATTTTCCTATGTCCGAAATCTCACCTGCACTCGTCAAAGAACTCCGCGAAAAAACCAACGCGGGGATGATGGATTGCAAACGCGCCCTCGCGGAAGCCGCCGGCGACATCGTTGCCGCAGAAGAAATCCTCCGCAAAAAAGGCATCGCCAGCGCAGGGAAAAAGGCCTCGCGCGAAGCGAAGGAAGGCACGATCGCCTCGTATATCCACCTCCAAGGCAAAGTCGGAGTTCTCGTCGAGATCAACTGCGAAACCGACTTCGTTGCGAAGAATGAAATCTTCCGTGATTTTGTGAAGGACGTCACCCTCCACATCGCCGCCTCGCATCCGCTCTACGTCTCCCGCGAGCAAGTTCCCGAAAAATTGATCCAAGCCGAGCGCGAAATCGCCGCCGCCCAAGTGCAGGGCAAACCTGCCAATATCGTTGACAAGATCGTCGATGGAAAAATGGAAAAATTCCTCGGAACTGTTTGTCTGCTGGAGCAGGCGTTCATCAAAAATCCCGACATGACCATCAGCGATCTGCTCAACAGCAAAATCGCTGAACTTGGGGAAAATATGATCATCCGACGCTTCACCCGCTACATGGTGGGAGAAGACCTCGGCGCGGCTTGATTTCAAGCAGGCTCTTCTTGGAAGAAGAGACTTTCGCACCGAGAACGCAAGCGACGCAAACGGGCAGACTTTTCTTATTGCGTTTGGCGGACTTGGCGCGATGGCTCTGGACGGACGGGTTAGGACCTTATTCCCTTGATGCTCTTGTATTCGGGACTCTTGATGCCGTATTGGGCGAGGACGGCTGCTTTAATGGCTTGGTTGATATTGTAGCCCAATTGTCGTCTGATTGGGAAATGCTCCTTGGCTGTGTGCGGGGTTGATTTTCTGTGTTCATTGTAGAGGGGCGGCTTTCCCGCAGTCATTCCTTGGCGTAGTCAACCGCCCGCCAGGGATTCCCGCTGGTTTCGTGGCATTCGGGCGATCCTCTACTCGTTCCAGGACATACCCCCCGGCAAAATCGAACCCGTCGGGGGTGAATCTGGCGAGGCTTTTTTTTCTCGGGTGCGGCGGGATTATGGAGTTTCAAGGCGAGATTGATTTCGTGGACACACTGGTTTGCATGGGCTTTGCTGCAGCCTCATCGAGAAGGACTTGGGTAACGCATTCTTCCACGTAACGGACTCCACGCCCGTCGCGGATGGCCTCGCGAAGATTTGTTTCCGCATTTTTGATGAATTTTTCGCGAAGTTCTCCCGGCAGAGCCTGCGCCGTGCGGCGGATCATTGTCACATAATCCAGTTCCCGCAGCGGCGGCAAACTGAGAATTTTCCCGAATCGATTGATCAATTCTGGAGGAAGGACAGTTTTCATTTCATGAGGGCTCGGGGTGTTTTCTGCGAAGGTTGTTTCTGCGGAAAATCCCAAACTTCTTGGCCGGTAGTCCCAGAGGCCCTGGAATGCGCCAGCGGCTACGATGAGCGCATTGCAGCGAAGGTTCATTTGAGCCTTTGCCCAAAGTGTTAGAGATGAAACCTCACTCTCGGGATCACTGATTTCGATTTCTGCTGGCAAATCTCGGTCCAAAAACTGAAACATTTCGGCTCGCATGTGTGTCCCCCAAAGGCTCGTATCATTAGTTTCATTGAGTAATTTGTCGACTTCATCCACGAAGATTAGACATTTGCCGTCTTGTTTTGAGAGCCATCTGGCGATTTCGTGACAGGTCTCTTTTCCTCGCCCGCCCGCCACAATCCACCTCGTTGACCATACGATGAGGACAGGCCAACCCAGAAATTTCCCCAAAGCCCGGACCAAGTGGCTCTTCCCGTTGCCCGTGGGCCCCACCAGAAGAGTATGCCAGCGCGGCAAAACGGGAAGGGAGAACCAATTTTCATTTCCGAAAGCACGAGCTGTGGTGATGAGTTCGCGGAAGATTTCTTGTTGGTGAGGGAAAACGAGGCCTGGGTTTTCAGGCTTTTGCGCCATGGGAGCAGTTTCTGCGGTGGCGGTCTCTGTTTCAGGTTCCGGGGGCAGCTGCGTTAAGAGATCGGCAATGGCCTGTGCTGTGTTGTCCATATTTTTTCAATAAGATCGATGGCGAATGCGGCGGAGGAGGACGTTTCCACCATCAGTGCCGTGAGGGTTTTGATGTTTGTAAGCCATCCGGAGAACCCGGGTTGAATCACTATTGCTCCAGGGACTTGCGTTTCATTTCCCAGTCTTCTTGTATTTCCTTTTGGGTGGCTTGCGCGCTTTCTTTGAATGCTCGCAGGAACAGTTCCTGGTCGTTGGCGAAGGGGCTATTTTCAATCAGTGCTTTGGCCCCAGCATTGGGAATAGCTTCGCTCGCCATTTTCCGGGGAGTTGCTCGGTTTGATTTCCTCGGGTGCATCGAGAGCTATCTGGAAACCATGCGGTGGATGGCTTTGGTGAAGCGAGCTACGATTTCAAAAACACTGATGACCGTCCAGCCGACAGCGTAAAAGGAAAGCATGATTGTGTGGTAAATCACGCTGAGGAATCCCCAGAAAACCCAAGCCCAGAAAGCCACAAAAACGATGATTACGAATATTGCAAGGATAGTGTTCATTTCCCCTCCCTTTCCAGTTTCCAGTGACAGAGAGAGGAGTGGCGACAGCCACGTATCGCGTCACAACTTTTTCCTGATCGGAAAACCTCTCAAAGATTGAAACGAATGCGCCTTCTGTTCCAACAGCACGGCTATCATGCCGCTGGCGCGATACGGTGAGGTCGGATTCCTAAAACAAATTCATGCCAATAGCAGCATGCATCTGCAAGCGTGAGGCAAAAACGATTGAGAGTCGCCGCTCCAATCTAGTGTTGTGTCATACTGACGATTTTCGGATTCGTCTTGGTTTTGCAGGCGTTTCACTCTTCGGCCAGACAATAAGTCCCTCGGTGAACTTTATGAGTTCTTCATACTCCAGCGAGCCGTCATATCGGCCGCCATGGTCCATCTCAAAGAAACGCTGCCCCATGACCGCTGCATGCGGTCTTCGGTCCTTAGGCTCACTGAGTCGAATGGAAAGGTGTCCCCACCGATAGCGAACGTAAATTGCGCGGCAATCAGACGTGTGACCTTCCCATTGCGACGGACAAGCGAAGCAGGTGCTGGAGATTGTTGTGACAATAATCGGTTTAGTGCTTTTCATATCAGGTGGCGATTCAGAGCAATCCCGCATCCCGGAAACTGAAATAGGGTAGGCGTGACGGATCGATTCCACCGATGACGACATGATCCAAAAAGCTGATTTGGAGAAGTGCCGCTCCCTCGCGAAGCTTCGCCGTTAGTTGCCGGTCCGCGGAAGATGGCGAGGGATCACCGGATGGGTGGTTGTGACTCAAAACGAACCCATAGGCACCGGACACAATCACAGGGCGAAAAATTTCCCTTGGATGTGCCACGCATTCGTTGAGCGATCCCAAAGCAACGAGATGATATCCTTTGGGTCGCAACTTTGTGTTGAGAAGGATGACAATGAGGTTTTCCTTCTCGGCTTCATATTCCGGCTTAGGAATGACTATTGCTTGCCAGAAATTAAAGATCGCCTGCGGTGTATCAAGGGCTGTTTGGGAGGCCCCGTATTCTTCAAGCGTTGCCTCCCCCACGCGGTTCAATACAACTTTTAACGGCAGACACGCTTTCATTCCGCCTCCTCTCTTACTGTGGTGGCGGAAGTTTCTTTCTTCGCCCCCGGATGGTTTTGGAGGATTTGCTGCAAACGCATTGCTCCTCGCTTGTAAACTGTGACGGCGAGGAGTTCGCCCTCGCTGTAAAGCCCCCAGAACCGGGAGCCGTAGCGTTCGATATTGGTATTCATGGATTTGTGTTTCTTGAGTTGTGGGCGGGCGGCACCGACCACCTGCGGGCTTTTGCCCTTTTCGCTCTCCTGCCGCCCGCCCGTGACCCCGTGGGGGGCTTTCGTGCCATGCAAAAAGGCTCTATTCGCCTTTCCCCAGGGCATGGAAAAACCCGGCAGGGGTTTAACCTGCCGGGTCGTCTGGTGAGTTTCTTGCGGGCATCGAAGACTCCGCTTTCGTCCTGAATTTCTCCGGTCCGGTCGACCTCATCCGCTGCAATGGACATTGGATTCGGGAAGGACTTCGCAATTGTTCCGGGCCGAATCTGTGCGCCTGGGGGGCAACTCGGATACTGAATGAGTCTCTCTCTGGAGGCAGGTCTCTAATTATCTCAGGAAAATTCTCGGTGGTCCTGTGTCACCGGTTTCTTGGTAGCGGAAAGCACAGGGCAATTGGCCGAAAGGCCAATTCCGTCCATGCCCGGTTTTTTCCCTGCTCGGAAAAATTGTGGCTCCACGTAACTTTTCTAACTCCGGACGAGTGGCAAGTGAGCGGGCGAGGCGTCCGCAAAGACGAGCCCGGTTCCAAAACCGAAGACCTGACGGGCGGCTGCGAGAGTGGCACCGGTGGTCGCCACGTTGTCCACGAGGAATACAGGCATAACAACCCATCCGCCAACCCGCACGAATTTGTGATCTGCTGCGGTGAGCCCAAGCATTCCGTGACGACGACGGAAACACGAGGATTCCACCGGTATTATTCGTTTGATGGCGGGCATCACTCGGGCCGCCGGACCATATTCTTCCGCGATGGCGTTGCAGAGGCGGCGGTTGGCATCAATGCTACATGTGCTTGACGGGACTGGCACAAGCGTGAGTGCTGGCAATTCTGTCGGAAGCAACACCGCCATTTCCTTGGCAGCCAGCTTCGTCTCTTCCCCGCGTTTGAGCGCGTAGGCAATCCGGCGGGTTCCGGCTTCCTCTGCCGTGATCGGGCGCAACCTGGGCGACACGTATCGTCTGGCGGCAAGGATTGGCGGAACCCGGAAAATGAGAGATGGCGATCTTTGCTCAAGGATTCGACTTTGGTTGCAACGCTCCGGAACTCGGCAGCTTTTCCGTCCGGGCTGGACAATTGAAGTCCTCATCAAAGCGTCCACATCTGCTCAATGCGTTCAATCGCTGACACAGCATTCCTTTTGGCGTCCCCGGTGCCGCTGGAAAACCAACACCTGTCGCCAGCGACCTCCAACCACTCCACTCGCACGATGCCTCGCTGGTTTGCCACCGTGGCGCGTGCTGGACGCTCACGGCCGTCTAAATGGATGCTTCGAATCCGGGGAAACAGGGACTCGCTCATGACGCGAGGGCCAGACCGGTTTCCGCATCGAAGAGCCCGTGGAGGGCTTCGCCACGCCGGAGTGCCGTGTTCGGGTTCACGGCTTTGTGAACCTCGGTAAACGCGTTGAAGAGGCTCCAGGCATTGCGGGGCTCGAACGCTGCATGTTCCGGCTTGCGCCACTGCATGAGAACATCTGGGATCTGGGCCGGGGTGATCGCCGCGCAATCCACTGCGCGGATGATGATGTCATGCGCCCGTGTGTTGGTTACCTGTTCCTCCTTGTAGGCAAGCACCCGCTGATCCAGCGACCGGAACTTGTCACCGAGCTGGCCGACAGCGCGGGCTGTCAGATGCCGGAGGTCACGTTCCGCAAACCGGGTGTGCTTGCGGCTGATGCGCACCTCGCCGCTGAAGCAGAGGTTGTCGCAAACAAAAACGCGTGTTCCAGCCACGAGTCCGGCCGGATACGTCATGTCATGGCTGTTGCGGATGCCAACAATCCAGCCGAAGTCGGTTGTGTCGCGGTTTGGCAGAGTGACTGAGAGAACTCCGAAATATCGGGCTCCGTCATGGCTGAGCGCATGGGTTTCCTCCGTGATGGCAAATCCGCTGGAAAGCAATTGGGATTCGACCTCGCCGAGGATCGTGCTGTGGTTAAGGGGATACCATGTGCGGGTTCCCAGTGGGGTCGGCACGGTGAGAAGATCCTCGCGGCTGACGGTTTCCGCTCCGCAGTGAAGAAGCATTCCTCGTGTGGGTGCCTGAACGCGGGGTTGCGAGTTTTCGATGATGTTCATGGTGTTTTTGGTGTGGAAACGACAAAGGCCGGGGACATTGTTTTGCCCCCAGCCTCGTCTGGTTGGGTAGTTTGGTAGCGCTTTGCAGCGAACCTTGTTGTTTTGCTTAATTGTCGGTGCCTTTTCCTACGGATGAGGAATTCTCTGGCTTTACGCTGCTACCAACTCCGCTTCCCTGCGGAATTTAAGTTGGTCACGGGTGCATTCCGCAGATGTGATGTCATCTCTTGTCCCCAGATAAACCGGTTGGAAGAGCGATCCGCTGTCAGGCATCGCGTAGAGGTATCTGACTTCTGCCACGTCCCCGACCTTCGGGATGGGTTGATCCGGCGGAATCGTGACATTGCCCGCCGGAACCATTTTGCCATTGTCCCAGACTGCAATGCCCACACTGCGCTTGGCATTGATTTCGCGGATAAAGACCGAGGCGGTTTCCACGAATTTGAATTTGAGGTGGTCGCCGCCGGAGTTCGGACGCCCCGGTGAAGGGTGCATGACGGCAGAATTATAAAGATCCGATAAGAGGGAGTTTTTCCTTGAAAGTGTCTAGGAGCGAGACATATTCGGCTTATGAATGAAAAAATCGCACAGCAGCGCCGGGATCTCCTACGGG
>Ga0247842_10001127_pt1 | contig 47176 bp, 53 predicted proteins | sample LaCruzMarch2015__3_FD_192411 | JGI IMG/M metagenome (GOLD analysis project Ga0247842, IMG submission 192411) | Freshwater microbial communities from meromictic Lake La Cruz, Castile-La Mancha, Spain - LaCruzMarch2015_19m | ecosystem: Environmental > Aquatic > Freshwater > Lake | place: Spain...
TTTACTCCGGAGAGACTATCGCGTATTAGTCCACCTTTCGGTGAATTATTCGCGACTTAGGGGGAAGTTCCTGTGTATTACTACCTCGTTCGCCACTAACTTCAAACGACCTTTGACTTGATATAATCGCATCTAGGGAAAAATGAAGTCCGTTCGACTTGCATGCCTTATCCACGCCGCCAGCGTTCATCCTGAGCTAGGATCAAACTCTACTTAAAAATAGAACGGAACAAAAGAAAAAATACTTTTGCTTCCATTTACTGGTTATTCATTCCACACGCGGGTGGAATATATCTCGCACGTTGCGAGATTCTTACTTGCTTGATTTATCCCTACACCTACTTTATCATCGTTCTGTTTTTTCAAAACAATAATATTTTATTCTAATATCCTAACCAATTTATATATTCTTTAAAATAATATATAAATGACAGAACAAAAAAACAATGACAAAGTAGGTGTAGGGATTTATGAATTTATCTAAACACCTACTCCTAGGATGTTTAGATTTTACCCGGACACTTAAATTAAGTGTGCGGGTTTACCTATTTAAATTTCAAAGAAATTAAAACAGTCCGAATAACCAGACCGTGGAATCCATTATATACATATAAAAAAGGAAGTCAAGGGTTTATATCTACTAAAAAACTCCTTTATTTAAAGGGAGTTTTTTAGTAAAATTATCGATTGTACCATTTCTCATTCTCGTACGGTCTATGTAAATCATCTTGCTGTTTATAATAATTTTTTAGTTCTTCTAGATTCATAGGCTTTTTATCCATTCCCACTAGATAATTTCCTTTACCATCTGTTTCAACTACTGGTTTTGCGTAGGGATATTCTTTGTCTAAATCTTCTAATTCTTTTCCACTACCAACAACCCCTTCTTGTCCGCCAAAATCAATTTTTGTTTGACCTGTCTTATCAATAATTGGGTTGTTGCTTTCTAAATTTTTCATAACCTTAATTATATTCCAAAAAAAACAAATAATCAAATACATTTACAAAATGCCTTTTTTCTGCAATAATTACAGTCAGTTAACATGCCCTGTTAGCTCAGCTGGTAGAGCAGCTCCCTCTTAAGGAGATGGTCGGGGGTTCGATTCCCTCACGGGGCACAAAGATTATAGTTTAAAGCTTATTTTGGATAATAGGCTGTTTTGCTGGACCACCTCCACAAGTGAACAGGTCGTTGGCTATAAAATCTGAATAATCTCTGTTTCGAAAACAATGATATGAATATACAAATTTTGTTACAGAAGTTCTGTGATTATTTACTATCTATTCGTGGGTACTCTATGGACACTATACGAAGGTATAAATATGTTGTGGGTAGCTATTGCAAGATAATGAAAGTTAGTGAAATTGGTCTTGTATCTGAAGATAATGTCCGTGAGCTGTTTTATATAGGCAGGACAGAGCGTAAATGGTCTGTAAACACTTTTATTGTCTATCATAAGACTTTACTCGTTTTCTTCCGCTGGTGCATCAAACAGGGGTATATGGAGAAGAATCCTGTTCTGGATATAGAGAAGCCGAGAATGGAGAAGAAGCTACCAACAAAGCTAAACAAACAAGTTGCCTTAAAGCTATTAGAAATAGTTTACAACTATCCTTATGATTACAAATTTTTGAGATATCGCAATCATGCTATATTCTCTACTTTTATATTTACTGGCTTACGAAAGCAGGAATTACTCAATCTTAAATTTACGGATATAGATTTGGATAACCTTACTCTGTTTGTCAGACAAGGTAAAGGCAAGAAAGATAGGATCATCCCTATTAGTTATAATCTAGCTCAAACCTTAAAAAAATATCTAGATGAAAGAAAACGATTAAATAAAACTAACCCAGAGTTATTCTCCTCACTTCGTGGAAATGTTGGCTTTACTGCTAATGGACTTAAAAAGTTAATTGATCAAGTTAGATTGTCTTCTGGTGTAAAGTTTAGTGCTCATAAACTTCGTCATACTTTTGCTACACTTATGCTTGAGGGTGGATGTGATATTTATAGTTTGTCTCGTATGATGGGACACAGCGATATTAAAACAACTACGATATATCTTTCAGCTAGTGCGGAACACTTAAGATCTCAAATGACTAAACATCCTCTAAATGATTTAGCTTAAATAAAAAACTTTACTTAAAAAATATACTAAAAATCATATAATTAAAACTTAAATTAACTAAAAAATGTGAAATAGAAAGCAAGTATATATTCCTGAATTTTAAAAAGTGCCATCCCCAGAAATAACCTCCAACTAGAGTTATAAAAGCAAAACTAATACCAGCAATAGACCACGCATACGGAGCTATTAAATGAAATAGGACAAAGACTATAACACTAACCCATAGTGCCTTTTGTCTTCCCCAACGTTCTAACCAGCTTATCAATAACCCTCTAAATATTAATTCTTGTAATAATGCTATTACTAATAGAGGTAATAATGGATCTTTGTCTACTATCCAATTTGGAAGATCTATGAGTTTATAAAAAATAGTTAATTGTACTAAAATATAAACACCAGCATTGAACAACAGTATTTGCCACCAACCTTTAAACATCTGTCTTGGGACTAAGCCTAATCTTTTCCATGGAACATTTTTAACAAATAAAACCAAAATTAAAAGTAGCGTAATTGTTCCAAATATAAATATGTTTTCTGATGGAGTCATATTATTTTTTATATAATTGCTTTATAAATCTGTTCTACTGTCTCCTCTAGGGTTTGATCGCTAGAATTTATGATTTGACAATTTAACTCATCTTTCTTCTCTGAAAATTGCTTATGAAGGTCAACAGTTCTCTTGCGAAGTTCTTCATTAATGCCTCTATCATCAAATCGTTTCAAGAGAGAATCAACAGAAGGCAAAAGCAAGAATGCTTTGAAGTTTTTATCCTTAAAGAAACTTGAATACTGTTCTAACATCTTTCTTCCTGCAGTACCCTCAATAAAAACATTAAAATCTTTTGCCAGAAAATTATTAGCTATATCACAAGCATTTTTTACAATAAGTGAAGCTTGCAATTCCACCTCTTCATTATAAGGCCAAGGCTTCACATAGCCACCCTTTATCATTGCACGAAGATTATCTACTTCTATGTAGGCACTTCGTTCAAACTTACTGGCTAATGCTTTTGACACTGAAGATTTACCAGACCCTGCTGGTCCAGTGATGAAACAAATAAAAGTTTTATTCATTTCCATATTATACATCAAAATTATCTAGATTCGAACTAACTGAGATAATTTTTAAAAAATGAATAACCCTTACTATCTTGAATGAGTATTGGCACTTCTTTAAATACATCAACCTGAGAGCAGAATTTTACATCATCAGAAAATCCCATATTTAATAATTCTCTACCACTACTAGAATCTAATATTAATTCATCTAATTCTGATTTAGAGTTTTGATAAGCTCCGATACAAACCTTAGCTTCTGGAGATTTTGTACCATTTAGTAATTCTAATATAGCTCCTGCCCCAAGATAATCTTCTATACTTGGTCTTAAATCTCTCGGTTCATCTTTGTTTCCACTCCATCTCTCTCCACTAGCAATTACAGTAATATTTAAATTTTTATCTTGCTGAATTTGATTAACAACAATAGCAACAGCTGAAGCATTTAATAAACAGCCAATAAAAATGTAATTGTTTCCACTTGCTTCTTTTACACAAGTAGCTCCATTGATGGAAGATATTACATATTTCTTTCCTTTATGTGATTCATTAAATGAAGTAGCTGATAATGACGGTAATCCTAATTCACGAGCTCTTGATCGTTCAAGTATACAAACCTCTGCATTAACTGATTTACCAAACTCATTAATATCTCCAGTTCTAGGAAAAGGATAAATGATTGCTCTTTGGTGTACCGCATTTGTAATAGCAGAAGAAAAACTTAATACATCAACAATAACGATAATATCACCCCTTAGTGATGCCTCTTTAACTCCTCTAATACCCCAATCCATACGGCACTGAAACGGAGATTGATTAAAAATATTTTCCATATATTTATTTAAATTCCAATAATAATGCTAAATGATCTGAAACTTCATCTTGAAGGACCTCAAAATTTTTAACTTCAATATCTTCTGATATAAAAATGTAATCAGCAAAAGGTAATATTTGATAATCCTTATATCTAGAATTACGAGTAAGTTTAATCCCGTTTTCTTTTATAAGGTTTCTCATTTTATTTTCTAGCTTTGAAATAGCCTCTGTGTTCAAATCAAGATTAAAATCTCCAACAAGAATCTGAGGACCATCACTTTTATTTAAAATTTCTAGCAAACGATTAGTTTGCAGTTCTCTTTCTGGTGTATCTTTTTTAAACCTTCCAGGTATCCCATGAAAGTTGTGTACTATTAATTTAGGATTCTCTGTGTATGCAGATTGCATTAATCTAGGATAATAACTATTACCACTTGGCATTTTAATATGACTAGTATCTTCTGTTGTTAAAATTTGTGTTGATTTTACATCATTAACTTTAATAGTGTTACGAACAAAAGTTGCAATACCAACACCAGGAGCCATCTCTGAGAAATACCCAGTAAAGTCTACTAACATACTCTTCATCTCATTAAATAATTCTACTCTCTCATTTATCTCTTTGGGTTGATATATATATTCTCCATTACGTACTTCTTGAAAACAGAAGATATCTGTATCTTTTGCATGGCTTTCTATAAAAGTTTTAAGTGGCTCATATAATGTTCCACACCAAGTATTTAATGTAATTAGTTTCATACTATTTTTCTAGTTCTTCTTTTAGTAAAGGCACAATTTGTTTTCTCATTATTAGATTTGGTCTTTCTGCTACAGCACCATTAAATCTAACATTTAATACTTTCTCTATAATCTTTTGTGTTTCAATATCGTTTGCTATAAAGTAGTTTTTACAATCATCAAGTTCAATTGTGTTTAAAAAGATGATATCTAATTTCATATCATTCTTTATATTATCTAGTATTTCAATTATCTCATTTAACCTTTCTGCTATTAAGTTTTCGGCACCAACTATTTCAAGCTGAGCGATGCTAACTTTTTTATTAACCATATTAAACCAAGCCAAATCTCCTAAGATTCTTTCTTTTAATTTATCCCCCGATAAATCAGACTTTGATTTGAATAATTCTTTTGCGAAGTCTGATGGTAATTGAGCTATTTTATTTAAATAATCAAAAGCCGTTCTATCTCTATCAGTAGTTACTCCACCTTTAAAATTTAAAGTATTTGATATTATTGCCCCACACAGAAGAATAGCTGATTCTTTAGATATTTCTATATTATTTTGAATAAATTTTTCAGCAACTAAGGTAGAAGCAGAACCTACAAGTTCTATCTGAACTTTGGCATTTGGAAATTTATCTGCTTCGTGAACCTTTCGATGATCTATTATTTCAATTACTTTCTCTGGGGTAATTTTACCTTCAATACCAATTAAATCACTGGCATCAATTAAAATAACTTCATCGAAGTCATCCGCATTAGGTATTATTTGGGGATATTTAATATGATAATTATCTAAAATATATTTAGCTTCATCATGGGGTTCTCCAATTAAACCAACTACTGAATCCTTACCATTTTTATTTAGAAACTCTGAATATGCAATCGTTCCTGCAACTGCATCGAGGTCTGGGTTTACATATCCTGTAATAAGAATCGGCTTCATAATATTATTCAATTATTTTAAGTACAGCTGATAATGCTTCAGGTAATTTAGTATAACCAGCAGAACCATTTAAATGCTTCCCGTTTGGAATAATTATTAATTCGCCATTTAATTCTCTAGAAGTTTTTTCAGCATCAGAAATTGGAGAAAGTGGATCATTATCCCCATGAAGAATCATAAATTTATTTAATCTACTTTTTATTAAATTCCAATCAAAATCAGTTTCTAAAAAATTCCATATCCTCTTGTTAGTTTCTGTCCGTGTGCATGGTGCACTTACAATTATAACCCCTTTAACATTAGGAGAATCAAATTGTTCTAAATAACGAAGTATCGCTGTACCACCAAGACTATGTCCTACTAGATATATTTCATCATTAATATCTCTATCTATATAATGCTTTATTTCTGATAGCCATTCAGACATGACAGGTTTATCTGGGGTCGGCATAGATAAAGCACATGAATAGATATCAAGTTTTTCTAGCTCTCCCATTAAATAAGGTCTCCATCCACCATTTGGACTTCCTTCAAAACCATGAATTAAATAAACTTTTTTCATATTATTTTAAATTTTTCAACCAACTATTAAATATTTCTTTTAATTCATTTAATTGCTCTTGTTCACGGAATACGTGACCAACTCCTTTTACAATATGAAATTCTTTTGTTGTATTTTCTGGAAGTAAATCATAAAATTTCTTTTGATCACTTGGAGGACAACTTGTATCATTTTCTCCTGCCACAAATAATATAGGCATAGTAATTTTATCTACCATTGGTTTTAAGTCGTGTTTGAGTCTTTCTTCCATGTGGGACCAAGGGAGTTTCATTTCAAATTCTGGTTTTGATTTACTTGTTCTATATGTCCAACCTGTTTCTTTCCAATCGTTGAACTCTTCTGTTCTTAGTTTTTTATAAGTTTCAAAAATATCTTTACCAGAAAATACTGCTCCAAATGGAAACACACCTTTTACTTCTAGTGGAAATTCTTCTGCATACCTCGCTACTGCATATCCACCCATACTATGACCAGTTATAATAAACGGTTCTTTATACCAAGCTTGTGATTTTGCCCAATTAATAACATCAACTAAATCCTCATAGTGAAGTTGCATTGTTGCATCTTCATATTTTCCTTCACTTTCTCCTCTGGAATTTGTGGCATCAAAATTTATAACAGTATAGTTGTTTTTAAATAAAGTATTAGCCATTAAATCTATATGTAATTCTTCTTTATATCCACCTAATCCATGCATTACAAAAGATAGCCCTATTGGATTTTCTGGTTTTAGTATTCTTCCAACTATTTTTAAATCTTTCCTGTTCTTAATCTCAAAGTTTTCCATACATGGATTATATCAAAAGTTTGAATTCTATCCAAAGTAAGTAAAAATAACTATTTTTAAATTTTTTTACCGAATAAAAAAGGGACTATGTTATAATATGTATGTTGGTGAGCAATCACTAGCCAGGACTGTAGAGTATTTACGTTTAATTGAGAGAATCCTTTCAAGACGTATCTAACTCTAGATATGTCCTGAAAGGGTTTTTTAGTTTAAATAAAAATGAATGCTTGGAGGTGTGGAAGTATTATATTCAGATTAATTCTGATATAAGAAAACAAATTCGAAGTTGATCATATCACAAGTACTCATACAAATGTTACATCACTGCTCTCAACAGCAAATGCTAACTACATAGAGATCGGATAAGCACGTTGAGGGACCATGTTGGATGATAGATGAAAGAGCATGGTCTAAAATATAAAGAGTTGAAGGTGTTTTCTAGCGAATAGGGGTTTCCGTTAGAAAGGTTACATGCACAAATACACACTTCAGCAAATGACCTTGGAATAAAATCCATTGTTCAATCCACCAAACCTAGGTCTAAAAGCCTGCCTGTACGCTGGAACGCATAAATACGAAACCATTCCAGCGGAACCATTTGAGAATTTATTGTTTTATCAATATTTCATTGTTGCTCAACGAAATATCCTCCTAATGTGGAGGTCTCCCCTTATGGAGATAGTTGAAAAATTTACTAGCAAACAAAGAAAACGTTGAAACGCTTATCCGCGAACCAGACGCAAAGATTGTTTTGTTTTAGACCGATTTGAAAGACCTATAATAGCTTATAGCTTTAAACAAGCTCCCAAGCTATCAGGAAATTCTTTTAAATCGGTAAAAATGAAACGGTCCGAGTTCGGGTCTTTCATTTTATTACCTTTTTTTAAATAATTTTAAATATCAAGTACAATATGTAACTTGTTATTTAAAATAAGTATAAGTTATGTGTTAGTTTAAATATGTTACGCTATTACTCATTACTATGAGCGTGGGCGTGGCTATTATCTAATTGCTTTTACTTATTTTAATATAATATCAGGTATTACTTCTTTTATTTTTTTTATTGATTTGTTAAAGTAATTCTTATCTATTTCACAAGCAGTTAAATCAAAACCCATTTTATAACAAGCAATAGCATTTGTTCCACTTCCTAGATGAGTATCCAATATTTTATCTCCCTTTTTGGCAAACATCTTTAAGATCCATTCGTAAAGCTCAACTGGTTTCTGTGTAGGATGAGTTTTATTTCTATTTCTCATTACACTAAATCTAAAAATCTTTGAGGGTTTATCTAAAGAGGTCCAAGCCATTTCAGCCATCGAAAAATTATTTAAGGTTTCTGGTTGTTTTTTATCCCATATAATAAAACATTTATTATATTTATTTTTAGTCCAAATATACCCGAAATAGTTTCCACCCCATATTATTTGATTTTTAGAAACACGAAAAAGCTCATCAAAATATTCATCTTTGGGTTTTATATCCCATTTGGTATATTCAGCCATATTAAATTTATGGTCACCTCCTCTTTTGGTTTTATTTAAGATTCCATATGGAGGATCTACAATAGCTAGATCAAAGTATTTATCTTCATATCTAGACATAAGTTTCATATTGTCTTCATTTGTTATTTTTATATTCGGTTTTTCCATAGATTAATTTCTAACTGAGAATTTTTCAAGTGTAAGAGTAGATATATTACGACTAATATCCTTACCTAGATTACTTACGATAATATCATCAAACTCGGCATAATCAATTTCTCTTACTCCATTATCAATATGATTGTATAAGTATTCAGAGAAAGTACTTGCTCTTATAATAACTATTGGGGATGATTTAATATCATATAATACAGATGGAACATATCTTGGAGTAACAACTATAGTATATTCACTACCTATTTTTGTTCCATGCTGAGCTAGTCTTCCAGAATTTATACCTGATAATTTATTTTTTGTAGACTTAGCCTCAACCGCAAATTTCTTCTTCTTTGTTAGGTATAAACATTCAATATCTGTATTACCTGCACCTCCTACTTTTCTGGCTTCAACATTAACAAACATATTAAATCCATCAGTCAAAATATCTTCAAATAAATAGGCTTCTGCTCCTTCATTGTTATTTGAATATTTCTCAATAAGTTGTGCTAAGTTGAGCAATCCATATTTAGGATCATCTTCTTTTTCTCCGATCTCTCCTAGTAAGACCTTAGGATAAAAATTGTATATTTGTTTTATAACATCAATTTTTAATCTTTCTGGGTCATCTAATTTTAGGGGTTCTTCATCAAAAGGATATTCTTGTATTAATTTATTACTTAAATCTACAAGGTTATGATTAAGCACAACAAAATTTCGTGTTATTTTCCTATATGTACTTTTTCCTTGAAGTAGCTTACAAATTACTTCGCCTTGTGTTTTTTCTAAGATTCCAGCGTTCTTCAATAATTCACTTACATAATAATCCCATTCATAAGCAGAATTAACATAAGTATGCTCATCCTCCTTAAATGCTTTCTCTATCTTGTCATTACTCCACTGCCTCATTTTAAGGATCTTATCAATTAATTCTTCGTAACCTTGATTATTTATATTCTCAATAAAAACTAAAAGATACGATACCTCATAAGCATATAATCTATTTTCTATTCTTTCATCAGAAAGAAGTTTAAAAACAAGTCTAAAAGGATATAAATTAAAAATTCTATCAGAACCTCCATGTGGGTGTTCAAACTGCATACCATAAAGCATTGTAAGAAATATTTTACTTAGATTTTCTTTATTATCTATATGTTTTAAAAATAAATTTCCAAGTGGACTAAAAAGAAAACGATCTTGTCAATCAACATTATCTTTATATCCAAACATATAATATGCAAGGGTATTTATTCTATGATTTATTGAATCTAATGGGAGTTCGGGGTTTCTTTCTTTATAATAGGCTAAGTCTTTTAATTTAAGCAATAAACCTAGTTTGTCTTCTTTTGAGATAGAAGCCCTTGAGAAATACTTTAAATTGACGGCAACTGCTGTGATTAAGTCAAAGTCATTCGTATGTCTATAAAGTATCCACTTTTTTCTTTCGATCGTATGGGTCATAATATTATTTTATACCAGAGATTACCTTTTTTAACAAAAGTGGTGGAACGCTTTCTCCTAAGCACTTTCTTATAAGTATCTCTGGTGTATCTTGTGGTATGTTCCAATTTTCTGGTAATGAACTCAGTAGCATTAACTCTAAAGGTGTTAAAACTCTGGCATCAGAATATGTTCCATCTTTTAATTTTCTTCCTGGATGAACATTTAATTGCGAACTAATTGCATCATTTCTCATCGTGATAGTGGGAGAAGGCTCATCCCATTTTATTCTACGATAAGTTGTCATATAACTTTTAATCTTTGAACCATTATCTTTTTGTGGATAATGTTTTTTATTCTCAAAAGCAGATTTTCCTGTAGGTGTATTCTTCATCCATAAGATATGATCTGTTGAATGTTTTCTAGCAAAATGCCAAGGTATGTTTGACCTTTGACCTGCTTCTAGACTAGGTAAATGACCAATAACTTCTCGTACTGTTTTTGACTTTTGTTTAGTTGGCCAACTCCACTGCAATCCCTTTTTATTCATCTTTATAATTGCTCTAGTTCTTTTCTGGGGTACACCATATTCAGACGTATCCATAACTCGTGCTTCAATTTCATAATCTTTACCATATAAACTAAATAAGATTTCTTCTAAAGTAAGTAATTTATTTTTAAATGGTAATTTAATTTTTAAAAAAGTTGGGACATTTTCAATAAGAATATATTTAGGCTTTTTAATATTTATAAAATCAATAATTTTGAATACTAAATGATTCCTTTCATCACTTAACATTGTTTTTTGGTCTCTATTTTTTCCAGCCATACTCATACCTTGGCATGGGGGCGTAGCAATAAGTAAGTCTACATTTTTACCAGATTTTTCTAATATTTCTTTAAAGACTTTCTTGTCTAGAATATCTCCAGCAATCATATTGGTATCTTTATATAAATTAGAATAGAGTTTAGCCCTATCTTCTAGAAGTTCATTAGCGACAATAATTTTAACACCTACATCTTTAAAAAATGCCTCACCAATTCCCGCACTTGTAAAAAGTGAAACACCCCGTATTATTTTTTTAGGTTTAGTATTTTTCATCAAAAAATTAACTTATACATTTACATGTAGATTATATCAAACTTTTGTTCTTTTAAGAAGACTGACACAAATAAAGGCGACCCCATATAAGGACCGCCTTTAATGTAATTCCTATTTAGTTCCAAGTAGCTGATAGATACTGGAATATTTGGTCTTCTGCTTCTAAGCTTGTAAGATTCTCAAGCTCTAGTAATCTAATCTCTCTATCTTCCTCTTGGAAATTACGAGATATCAATTCCACAAGTGTATTCCTTTGGCGAGGATTAATCATAATGTTGTCACCAACATAATCAAGATCTACTCTTGAATCATAATTTTTTCGTGGATATTTATATCCTGTTTTAAATTTGGTTATCATGGTTTATTTGGTTAATAGATTTTTAATAAGAGCTGAACATTCAAAACTTGAGAGGTATGGAGATTCTAGTTTATGCTCGTACTCTCTTCTGTTTGAATCTTTACATTTTGAAACTAATTTCTTTAGGAAGTTTCTTTGTTTATCACTAGCATATCTAGGTGAATCTTCGTTATTGGAATATGTTTGATGACTAACTATTTCTTCTTTAATAGCAGTAGCTCCTTCTTTTATCGGAAGATTATTTAATGTCTTTACTCCTTTTGAGATGGCATCAATAAGTGACGCACTCCAAGAATAGAGTACAGCATTCTTAATGAATTTGTTTTTTGGACTTAATACAGAATTTGATCTGCCTATTCCTAAAACACGATTTCCTTGCCTCAATGTGCATTTTAAAGCAATAATATATGAATTCTTAAATAGTAAAAATGCCTCTCGATCTTCTTCAACTGTTAATGTGAAATTATAACTCCCCACGCACTCTTTAATTTCTTCATCAGCTAAACTTTTATTTGTATTCATTTTTTTTAAGTTAATTTTTTTATAATGACTTGGTTAGATAAATATTCAATATTTACTTTATCGCCAATACTAAAACCACATATCTTTTTTAATATATGGTTTGCAATGATAATCTTTGGAACACTGGTAAGATCTCTTCTTTTGCCTTGTCTATTTTGATAAGACACAGTTATTGTTTTATTCATGACTATTAGCTGTTTCTTCTTTAATCACATCACGATAGTAGAAGAGGTTTATCGTTCTAGGAAACTTGCTAATAACATTACCGTCTGCATCTTTACGCTCAACATATGTCACACTCTTCAAGCTTTTAGATCCTTTTTTAGGACGATATCCTAAATTCAACCAAGTTGAAAATGGAAGACAATTTCTTTCGGGGTCATAGTTGTTACGGGCTTCACTTTCTCCCCAACGCTCCGCTATTTGGGCAGATACCATCTCGCGTGTCTTCTCACTATCATGCCAATTAGAAACTTTAGGACCTTTCTCTAACACATCTTTGATACCTTGAATCATAGATAATATTTAATTTAATATATAAGTTTTGTACGAGCGACTAACTCGTAAAGAAAGACTTCATCGACCTAAACCTTTCAAAGACATAGTTTTTGATGTTTAGATTCGTATATTAAATAGAGGGGGTAGCGGGGTGGTTCGATTACCTCCTCGTACTTCTAGGCATCATGGAGGGTAAATGAAGCTACACGCAGTTTTGTAAATTATTGGCCATTCGTAATATCCGAGTCATGCGGTCTCTTTTAAAAACTTGCTTTATAAATCAATGGCCTCAAAATTTTCTCAGAAAAATTACAGCTTTTTTGGGGTTGTTTTTGATTTTGATTATTGATGTTATAATAGAAGAGTTTATAAAATTCAATAAGAAGTAGCCTAAACCTTTAGTAATAGAGGCATGGTGAAAGTTAGTCCTGCAAAGACATAAAAACCCGATCATGGGGATTGTCTTTGCAGGCCATACAGGAAACTGTATGAGGAGCGAAAGCTTCTACTCCGTGGTCGGCTTTTTGTTTGCCTGCTATGAAGTTTATTAATTAGAAACAAAGAATAACATTATGAATAAAACACAGAGACATCTTCTTGTGGTACTTATACCAATTATTGTTTTAATTACTACTTTGTGGATTACATCAAATATAAGTATTGGTTGGGGAACATCTTACGCCAGACCATTTTTATTAGAGAAAACAGGATGGGTTTGGCTTTTGGCAGTTATGGTAATTACAGGTTTTGAATATTGGGTATTTAAAGATAACCAATAATGAAAATAAAAACCTACATTTTAATACTGATTATATTAATTGCTATTGTCTCTATTTTTTATATATATAAAACTTCAATACTAAAGCAAACCAGTACTCTAAAATGCCCTGAAGCTTACACAGAAAATTATATCGGCACTAAAGAATATAGAAATGCACTGATCGATTGGACTACTGAATTTTTTAAAGCAAACCCTAAAGCTACTATGTCTGACTGGTCAACTAAGAAAATGAAGTTATGGGAGAATAGTAAATGTGCAATAGCAATACAGCGATCTAAAATGTCTGGTGATATAAAAGATTTAAAACAATGGGAGAAGATAGATTATGAAGTGCAAAGTTCGTTAGATAAAACAATTAATAATAATTAATATATAAACATGAGAAAAATCAAAATATCAACAATAGCTTTAATGGTTTGTTTACTTATAACATTTATCTTTGATGCATTGGTTCCTGTATGGTTAGGTGTCTCAATGGGAGCTATAAGTATAGTAATGCTTGTATTATTAAATGTTGAAATGTTTAAAGTTAAAGGTTTGACGAGAAAGCTTATCATGTACGCAGATTTGACAGTAGGACTATTCCTTATACTAACTTTTATATCTACTGGGCTGATTAGTTACGGAGTAAACAATTTCATCTCTCATTCTTTGGTATTTGTCTTTGCGATGTTACTGATTGTGATATTACTAAACGCAAATAAAAAAGATTAATAATCTGAATAATATAATATAGCGGTATCTACATATAGCGAGGGTGTATATTCTTCGGATTTATCCGAAATCTGATTAGTATCTATCCATAGTCTTTATATTTAAAATATGTGTATATTGATGTATAATTGTATCTATGCCACCAGAAATACAACTATACCCAACAAAAACTCTTAGATATCAACTTTGCAATTTTCTTCTCAAAAAGAAAAGAGAAGAGCCAACCCTTGGAACACCACTTAATATAAAACTTCGAGACATGGAACCGCTACTTCAATATGCTGTTGGCGATAAAATAAAGGCACTAGAACATGAGCTATCTATTTTAGATAAAGAACGATTCGAGGGTTCCGAAGAGAAAACAGTAATTGATATTATACAAGCACCACAATCGGAAGATTTTACTGTAGCTTATAATAATAACGAGACTATTAAAATTCGTTGCTTTACTAAAAATATTGAAGAGTATATTTTGGAGTTAAAAACTAGAACAAGAGTTGCGATAAGAAATTTTAGGTTAGCTGAACTTGTGCCTTTGCACAGCGGTGGAGTGAAAATTGTTTTAGGTGACCAAGAAATGGAAGTTGGTAAAAGTAAAGATAATGACATGGATCTTTCAGCTAATATTATTAAATTAATGTATGGTGAATCAATCTCTATATTGAGACGTGATCTTTCTTTGGGTTTAGATTACACAAGAGGAGATCTCGTTTTCTATGAAGATTTATTAGAAATTTTCCATAAATTGGATGACTTTACTGCTGACAATGAGTCTAAAAAAATACAAGCTTTTAAAGATGTAGCAATTAATCTTAACAAAAGGGCTATGCCAAAATTTGGAAAGCCTATTCTCGAAAAAAATACTGAAGGATTAAAATGGATTTTATAATCTAATTTAAATTCTTTTTAATTAATAACACCAGTAAAAATGGTGTTATTTCTATTTTACTCATAGAAACTCATTTTACTCATTACCCCTCATATAGAATTTAGGAGTGTTTTTTTGTTGAATGATAGTCGTAAATTAATAGTTAAAAACAATAAAGAAATAAAAATTATATGTCAAAGAAAACAAAGGCACCTAAAGTGCCAAAGGAAGAAAAAACAATTGATTTCTGTGAGGAAGTTGTATCGATGGATGATGTATGTCAAGTAATTATGAAGAACGCCTTCGAATCACTTGATATTCTACGTAGTCTTACTTTTTGTAGTAAGTGTCGCGCAAAAATATCCCAAGAGTAAGCATATAGGAATAGCCTTGCCTGCAAAATAGTGGGCAAGGAATATCCTACGATTATTAACGTTAGATATTAAAAAATTATATGAAAGAAGAAGAAATAATCCCTAAAATAACTCCTAAGTTACCTAATGTCCCAATTGATACGAAACCACCTAAAACACGCGTACCGTTTGGGTCAAAACAGGGGTTTAAACACCGTCGTACTAGGTGTTTTAAGTGTCATAGTTATAAAAGATACGAGAACCCAATGGCAATGTGTTGGGAATGTAGAAATAGATTCTGTTATGATCACATAAACTGTTTACAAGTAAATTCTAAAATGAAAGAAACGGATGAAGTTAGATACGTCTGTGATGAATGCAAGAAAGAACACGGATATAAAACCTTGGAATAATTATCAAATTAATAAATATAAAATATATGTCAACAATAGAAAAACGTTATCCATATGCAGAAGCATACAAGATAGCACTAGAAGTAGTAGAACAATTAAAACCACATTGTTTGAGAATTGAAATAGCGGGGTCTATTCGTAGAAAAAAAGCTGATTGTGGTGATGTGGAAATTGTAGCAATACCAAAACCGTATGAAATAGGGTTGTTTCAGAATGGAATAGCTAGTGTAGTAAATCAATGGAAGAAAGTTAGAGGAGAACTTCCGTGTAAATATACACAGCGAATATTACCATGTGGTATTAAATTAGATCTATTCTTTGCAACAGAAGAAAATTGGGGTTTAATATTCGCAGTTAGAACTGGTTCAGCAGATTATAGTCATAAGGTTTTAGCAAATGGTTGGGTTCGAGATGGATTCAAGAGTATAGACGGATATTTATTTAAAAACAATGAGAGGTGTGCTGTAAGGGAAGAAAAAGATCTATTCAAATTAATTGGCGTTAGTTATGTCGAGCCAGAGAATAGAAATTTATAAAAATTATTAATTAATAAAATAAAAAGTTATGTAGCAAAATAGATAACAACAATAAAATATGGGCGAGCTAAAACAATTATTTGAAGAGTATATAAGCGGATGCAGATACACCGCAAAATTAAGAGCAGAAACAATAAGAGGATATCAGTCAGTCTTTAAATTATTTTTAAAGGTGATGCCAGAAGTTACAGAGTTAGAAGATCTAACTCCAGAGATGTTAAACGAATTCTTTAAACGTATTAATACACGTATAAGAATAGTAGGTAGAGATACTCCAAAAGTAGGAGTAAAAAATTCAACAATCAAAACACAGTGGACAAAACTTAATGTGTTCTTCGATTGGTTATGCAAGAAAAATCATATAGAAGAAAACCCTCTTGAAGAGATTAAACCTCCACGAGTTAATTATGATGATTACAAAAGATTAGAAGATGCAGAAATAAATAGAATATACTCTTCTATCGTTATTTATTCGACTACACCGCTAATGCTCAGAAGAGACACATTGATGGTAAGCCTTCTTTTGTACTTAGGAATAAGAAGAGGAGAATTTATTTCATTGCAAGTTAAAGATCTAGACTTACCAAAGAGACGAATAACTATCAGAGGAGAAACATCTAAATCAGGAAGGACAAAAATCTTACCAATAAATCCTACTTTACTATTGCATCTAAAAGATTACTTAGAAGAAAGAAGAAGATTGGGTTACAGAACAGAATATTTGATTGTTTCAACTAGAGAAGATAGAGGATTGAGTAGAGAAGGATTAAAACATTGGGTAAATAGTATCATTAGAAAATCTGGAGTTAAATTCCATCTACATCAATTTAGGCATACTTTCGCTTGTAAGCTAACAGAGAATGGTACCCCTAGTCTTGCTTTGCAGAAATTAATGGGACACTCAAGTATCACTATGACAGAGAAATACGCTAGATCATTAAGAGCAGAAAATATGATGGCAGAAGTTAGTAGAATATCGATTTGATAATTTTATTAATATCTGTAATAATTATGAGGTTAGTCGATTTATTATTAATTAAAAATTAATCGATTCAGAGTTTTATTTGAAGTTTTATAGTTGTGGTAAACAGGTCGTACGATAACAGACATTTTTTACACCAAAATAGAGTTTTAGCCTTATAATTTATTGCCTTTATGGATAAACATCTCGCTTACATTGCTCTTAAGGAGATGGTCGGGGGTTCGATTCCCTCACGGGGCACACAATAAAAAAATCCTTTCGAGGATTTTTTTATTGTGTGCTTTCAAAATATGAAAGTATTCATATTTTGAAAAATCGAAAGCCGGAGCGCGACGACGCGAGGCGGGGTCGCGCAAATTTTCAGTAGAAAATTATGCGTGACCGATGAACCCTTTGCTTTGCTCGCATGAGGGAATCGAAAGACTTTTCTGTGTTTTTGTAAAAAACCAGAAAAGTACCTGGCTAAGTAATAGCCGATGAACCTCCCCGAGTCAGGGTCGTGAAATTTTTTCTTTGACGAAAGAAAAAATATTCCTGACCAAAATAAAAATATTTAATTCAACTTATCGTATTGATTTTTTAATTCTTTTGCCTTTCTTTCATCCTCTTGTAAAGAATCCTCAGCTTTAGACATTTCTCTTTCATATCTTTCTTTTTCCATCTTAAGTTTTGCATTCTCAGATTCAAGATGACGAATTTGATTTTCATTTTCTAAAATCTTATTTTCTGCTTCAGTTATTTTTCTTTTTAAGTGTTCTATTACTGATTGGTCTTCTCCTATTTTTGACATATATACAATTAAATATTACTGATAATATAAATCATATTATAGTGTTTTCTCGACAATTTAACAAGGATATCGTGCTCTTTATTCTTTATACGAGCAACGAAACTCATTGATTTCTCTATCTTTTGGATTCGAAGTATCAATAGATATTTTAGCCTCAATTTTAGCCCCACCCATTTTATTATACTCATCCAATTTTGCACAATTTAGTTTATTTGGGATATCCTTAGTTTTGTGCCAATATGTCAAAACTCCATCTTTTAAATCAAGTGATCCACTAGAATATGCATCACTAAATATTTTTTCGCGTTTTTCCAAATCATAAATTTTGAAACTATTATTTGTCACAGTCCCTTCATCTATAATTAATAAATTGTCCTTGACTGATGAAAAATACTGCGAGTAAGAAGAAATACCTAGTAGGGTATTTAACAATTCAAAATCATTATCCTCCTTTAAATATTCACAATCTATTTTATAATTTTCACCTGTTTTATATTTTACTAAAATATCCTCCCCAGCATTTCCAGATAAATCCAAACGAGTAATAATAAAATATTTAAATCTATCATGACAGGTATTTCCATTCAAAGTAAAATCACTTGGGGATTCTTTTTTTTCAAGTTTCCCTTTTGCTATATTCTGACGATTCATAATACTCCTTCCTAAATATGAAGCTCCCACAAGCACCAAGACACCAATAATCACACCTAAAACAATATTTAGTTTGTTGTTTTTCATAAAAGATTCACTTAAATTGATAAATGACTATGCCATAGAGTCTATCCTTTTCGAAGTAATTTTACAAGCTCATCAATAAGATTTTTAATTGAAACATCATCATAAAGAGAAAGCGTAAAAATCTGTCTTTTACCTCCTTTTATGACTGGCAACTTCTCAAATTGCTTTTTTATTTTTTCAATCTTCTTCGAGTCATCAACTATGTCCGTCTTGGTTAAAATTATTACTTCATTCTTTTCTAAAAGGGTTTTGTCGTATGATCCTAATTCTTTACGAATCTGTTTATAGACTTCCAATGGTTTCTCATTTTCAAGTGATACAAGATGAGCAAGCATTTTTGTCCTTTTTGTATGTTTCAAAAATTTTGTTCCTAATCCTTTACCAATTGATGCTCCTTCTATCAGGCCTGGTATATCAGCAATAGTATAACCAAAAAAATCTCCAAGATTCGGATCAAGAGTCGTGAATTGGTAGCTACCAATTTTGGCCGTTGCGTGAGTGATAGCATTCAAAAGTGATGACTTTCCTGCATTTGGTAATCCAATTAAGCCCACATCGGCAAAAAGTTCAAGTTCTATTTTGAAATTTCCTTGTTCACCCATTTTCCCCTTGGTCGCCTTTGTGGGAGTAGTATTTATTGAAGTTTTAAATTGTTCATTACCAAAACCCCCATACCCACCTTTCAACAATAATTCCTTCTGCCCTACTACATCAAGAGAAACGGATCCTCCACTTTCTACGTTCGTAATAATGGAACCAATTGGAAATTCAATAATTAAATCTTTACCATCTTTACCATGACGACTTCCTCCTGCTCCATCTTCTCCATTATTGCCTTCAAATGTTTTTTTGTGTTGGTATTTGGAAAGTATGTGAATATCTTGAACGGCAACTGCATATATATCTCCACCACGTCCTCCATCCCCACCATTTGGTCCACCTTTATCTATAAACTTCTCTCGGCGCCAACGAACAACCCCGTCTCCTCCACGGCCAGCTTTTGCAAAAAATTTTATTTCATCTATGAACATATTATATAATAATTAGATTTTAGCTTATAGGTTTTGGAGAAAGAGAGGCAAAACTAAATTTTTATGAGTAGGTGTGGGCGCGCCGCAGCGAGCAGTAGCGAGCGGAGAGGGATAAGCGAATAAAAATTTAGTTTTGCCTCTCTTTCATTTACAATCTACGCTAATAATGCCTTTTCAGCAAGCTTAATGGCATTTTCTTTGGTATTAACCTGGGCATAAAAACCAGTAGGATGAGTAAAAATAACACCACTTATTCCTATTACTTCTTCAGCTCTAGAATCTCCGTTTAAAAATCCTCTCCAAGAATCAGGAAATGGTCTTCGGCTTTCCATTGTTTCTTGAGATTTTTTTATTGCTTCCACTTTCCAAGTATCAGACTTTGAACTTGGATAAACCAAATATATAGGTTCAGTAAATTTTGATAATGTATCTTGTAATAAGTATCTAGGGAAATCGATCTCAGATATAACTATTCTTTTATCTTTCGACTTATTATAAAATTCTATTAATTTATTAATACCTTCTATGTCATCTTTGGCAATTTTAATCTCTCTCTTTAATAATGGGACAATTTTTTTGACTTGTTTATTGAAAATTTCATCTACATTATCTAGATTATCTTCTTTCCAAGTTGGAAACTCGGAAAGAAATACACTTTCAGCAGAATATTTATAAATATCTTTTATTAATGGTTTCACAATATCAAATCCAACATCACTAGCATCAATCGAACAAACTATTTTTCTTTCTATATAATCAGCCACTTCTTTTGAACCGCAAATTTTTTCACCAAACTTTTTCCAAACAAGCCCAAAGGAGGCATAAGGAATACCATTCTCTCTTTTACCTCCTCCACCTTTCTGATGATGATCAAATCTATTTTTTTCTGGATCATTTTCACCTCCTACATCATAAACATAATCTCCTTTTTCAAATATATTTTGATCTCTAGTACGAACTATCTTTATATTTCCGTTGTTTAATATTGAAAGAGTCGCCGTCGCAAAAAGATCATCGGCGTGGAATGCCCCATTATGCGTCACACATATTTTGTTTTTATTAAAAATAGACATTCAATTTTATTTATCTTCCTTAAACACTTCAAATACCTCTATCATAAATCCTATTATCTTTTCTAGCAAGAAGAAAGCGATGAGGCATAGTAATATAATTCCAAAGAATTTACGGACATCTCTGCTCACTGAGAGTGCTGCATAACTAAAGAATGACCCTAGAGCAAGCATTCCAGCGGACCAAAGTACCAACGATATTGCTTCTGCTTTAACAAAAGTTTTAAGTGCTATCTTTTTATACCCTGAAAAAATAGTCGTAAACCAACCGATTCCAAATACGAAAAATCTAGAAATAAAAATGGACCAGAATGGCTTTTTCTCAAAATGCGGAAGAAAATATGAAATACGTCTTTCCATAAATCTTAAAAAGGGCTTGTGTGCATGATGATGTTGTAAATGTAAACCAACAGTATAACCAATAAATGATTTAGAAACGCCCCCAACAATAGCGCACAAAAATGCAATTACTGGATTAAGGGCTCCAAGATGAGAAAAGATTCCTGCCAAAATAACTGATATCTCACCTTCAGCTACTATTCCTACAACAATTAAAACATAAGCCCAAACAGCATGGGCTTCAACAAAATGCTGTATAGCATGAATAGATAGATGTTCCATAATAATTACTAATCAAAATGGAATACTTTATTTAATATCCAATTTATTATTGAAACGAGTAGTGCTCCAATAAAGGCAGCATAAAATGTTTGAACCTGAAAACCAGTATCTTTCAAAAAAACCCCCAAATACCAAAAGACTGCTCCATTAATAATAAGTGAAAATAAACCAAGAGTAAGAATATTAATCGGAAGAGTCAAGATTTTAACTATTGGCTTAATAAACATATTGAACAATGTTAAACACGCTCCGACAATAAGTGCAACCCAAATCGGGTTCACTATTATTCCCGCGATAATTTTCGAGGTGATATATACCGCAACCGAAAGAATAATCCAATGTAAAATAATACGCATTTTTTTCTCCACATGTCTGACATGTGGAATTCACTATATTAAAGGAATAATTGATCGACAACCCCAGAAGCAAAGATTACTTGCTACGGGGCATGCTTCTTTAACCAAACAACTTATCTACCACTTCTTTAACTACAGAACCATCCGCACGACCTTTCAAATCTTTCATAATTGATGACATAAACATTCCTTTTTTGGTCGGGTCTTTGATTTCTAGTGTTTCGTATTTTTCCTTAACAAAATTTTCTATCTCACCTTTCTCCATCAATTTCGGTAGAAATTCTTCGAGAATCACCAGTTGTGCAGTTTCGGCCTCAACTAAATCGTTTCGACCACCTTTTGTGAATTGCTCGATTGAATCTTTCCTTTGCTTTGAAGCTCGAGTGATCACTTTTATTGCTTCCTCGTCAGAGAGCATATCCTGTGGCGTCTTACCTGTCGCAACCAATTCATTAGTAAAAGCCGTGACCAGCCCCCTCATAACCTCAAGACGGACCTTATCGCCCGCTTTCATACTTTCTTTTATATTGTTTTTGATTTGTTCATGTAATGACATAGATATACTATATCAAATTTATGATAGAATACCAGTATATGAAAAAAATTATATTTTTAGACACGGAAACTACTGGTAATGAACCCAAAAAGGATTTCCTTTGCCAGCTGGCGTATAAAACCGACGGAGAAACTTTTTGCGAACTGTACAAACCTTCTATTCCGATTCCCCCTGAAGCGAGCGCCATCACCCACATCACCAACAAGCACGTCGCCAATAAGCCAGCATTCAAAGATAGTAAGGATTATAAAAAAATAAAATCACTCTTAGAAGATAAAAATTCCGTCATGGTAGCTCACAATAATAAATTTGATTATGAGATAATTAAGAATGAAGATATTACTCCAGCCAATACTATCTGCACTCTTCGCGTCGCACGAGCGCTCGATAAGAATAATGTCATTCCGCAATATAGACTCCAATACCTCCGATATTATCTCGACATAGATATTGAAGCTGAAGCTCATGATGCACTTGGTGACGTCCTTGTTCTTGAAAAACTTTACGAGAGACTTCTTAAGAAAATAATGGATGAAGAAAATTTAAAAGAAGAACAAGCCATAGAAAAAATGATTGATATTTCAAGTCGACCATCACTCATGAATATGTTTAACTTCGGTAAATACAACGGCAAGACCGTCGCCGATGTCGCCCGAGCAGACCCAGGATATCTAGAATGGATGCTCGCCCAAAAGGAACAATCAAATCCCGAAGCTGAAGAGGATTGGATATATACACTGAAATATCATTTGGGAAAATTGGTATAGATTTTAATTAAAAAGAGGTCATAATATGACCTCCTTTCCTTTTTGTGCTAAAATAACAACATGAACTTACTTATTATTATCTTTCTTGGAATATTGATTGTCTTAGTTATAGGACTATTCTTCTTTTTGAAAAAGAAACCTGAAGAAAAAGATGATAATTCAGTGCAACTACTACTTAATCAAATTAACGAACTCTCACGAACGATAGATAACAAGCTCGGCGAATCGCAAAAAGAAATAAACCAATCAATGCGATATCAGTCGACTGAAACTTCGAGAATTATTGCCGATATTACAGAGAAGATTACAAGGCTAGATGAGACAAATAAACAAGTTGTATCATTTGCTGACCAATTAAAAAATCTACAAGACATATTGAAGAATCCTAAGCAACGCGGAATTCTTGGCGAGTATTATTTGGAGACACTACTTAAGAACGTCATGCCACCAGGCTCTTATCAAATGCAGTACCCCTTCCCCGATGGAACGATTGTCGACGCTGTTGTATTTATTAAAGATAAAATTATTCCAATCGATTCAAAGTTTTCGCTCGAAAACTATAATCGAATATCTGAGACAAATGATAAAACTGAGAAAGAGCGCTTGGAAAAAGTTTTCGTCAACGATTTGAAAAATCGTATTGTTGAGACTTCCAAATATATTCAGCCGGATCAAAATACGATGGATTTCGCTTTCATGTTCATTCCCCATGAAGCTATTTACTACGATTTACTTATAAATAAAATCGGGGCTATCACAGAGGACACAGAGAACTTAATCCAAAGAGCCGCAAGTAAATACAAAGTCATCATTGTTTCCCCTACTTCATTCCTCGCATACCTCCAGACTGTTCTTCAAGGCTTGAAAGCCATGCAGATAGAAGAAGGCGCCAAAGATATAGTTAAACGAGTCGGGGAATTGGGAAAACATCTTCAATCTTACGACGAAGTCCACCAGAAACTTGGCAATGCTATCTCAACAGTAGTAAATCACTTCAATAAATCAAATCACGAATTTCGTAAGATTGATAAAGACGTCATGCGCATCACCGGCGAAGCAATTGAAATCGAAACTCTCTCCCTCGAAAAACCTCAAGAGGAAAATTAATTATTTTTTTAATTTTTTATAAAGTGTTCCTGTAAAAACTAGAACGGCGATTCCTGCTGCAAGCATTAGAAGTGGTTGATTTTGAAAAAAGGGAATTTTTCCCAATAAATCTTTTATCCCTTCGCTAATCATAGATACACCGAAAACGACAAGTAGGGCAAAAGTAAACGGGTAACGTGAAAAAACTGATTCCCCCTTTTCTTTGAACAACTGGTTAAGTTTTGCTGTTAATTCTTCTATCTTTTTTAATATATCTATTTGGTCTTTTTCCATCATAATATTCTACCAAATTTCAATTATTTTGACACTTCAAATCAAAAAATCAAAGTTTAATAATTCGAGATTCTTTGCTATACTCAATTCATGAGTCCCGTTAGAAGTCATATATGTTTTCCAAGAGAACGGGGTTACAATAAAATATTAGTTAGGTTTTAATTTTATTAATTAATCTATGTACGGGAATCTAAAGATTCCCTACCTCTAACGGGATGAGTAAAAAAACTATTAAAAATGAATTTGAGGAATCATTAACATTCGACGACGTTTTAATCGAGCCAGAGTACTCCGAGGTCTTACCTAAAGAGGTAGATATCGGAACTCAACTTACTAAAAATATTAAGATAAATATCCCTATTATTTCGGCGGCAATGGATATGGTGACTGAATCTCGTTTGGCTATTGCTATCGCTCAAGAAGGCGGTATTGGAATCATTCACAAAAATATGCCAATTGAGAAACAAATAGAGGAAGTAAAGAAAGTTAAGCGCTCAGAAAATGCTATTATCGAAAATCCATATACCCTGCCTCCCACTGCTACACTCAAAGACGTAACTAAACTAATGGAAGAAAAAAATATCGGCGGTGTTCCAATCGTCGAGAAAGATAATAAATTAGTTGGAATAATTACTGGCCGAGACATTCGTTCTGAATCTGATTTATCAAAGACGGTTTCTGAGGTCATGACAAAAAAATTAATCACAACCGGAGAAGGGTGTTCTCTTGTAGAAGCACGAAATATTTTATTGAAAAATAAAATTAAAAAACTCCCAATAATAAATAAGAATGGAGGTTTGGTTGGTTTAATAACTTACAAAGATATCCGAAAAGAAGCAAACAATCCAAACGCTTGTAAAGACGGAAATGGAAGACTCCGAGTTGGAGCTGCAATTGGAGTGGGCGAAAATGTCCTTGATAAAGTTAAGAAACTAACTGAGGCTGGTGCGGATATTTTAGTACTTGATAGCGCTCATGGTCACTCAAAAGGAATACTCGACACTGTAAAAAAAATTAAGAAAACCTTTCCGAAAGTTGAACTCATTGCCGGAAATGTCGCCACAGGTGCTGGAGCCGTAGCCCTAGCCCGCGCTGGTGCCGATGCTATCAAGGTTGGAGTAGGACCAGGATCAATTTGCACAACTAGAATTATTTCTGGAGTAGGTGTCCCCCAACTCTCTGCTATCATGAATGCGAAAGTTGCATTAGTTAAAGCTGGGTATAAAACTCCGGTTATTGCCGATGGTGGAATCCGTTACAGTGGTGACATGGTCAAAGCCCTCGTTGGAGGAGCATCTCTTATCATGGCTGGGTCAATCTTTGCCGGAACCGAAGAATCTCCAGGAGAAGTAGTGATATTTGAAGGACGAAAATATAAAAATTATAGAGGAATGGGTTCAATAGAAGCAATGGAAAAAGGGTCAAAAGACCGCTATTTCCAAGACCATAAAACAGAAACTTCCAAATTAGTTCCGGAAGGGATTGTCGGCATTGTTGCTTTTGCTGGAAAATTGTCCGAAATTGTTTATCAATATGTCGGCGGGTTACGTGCTGGGATGGGTTATGTCGGAGCAAAAAAAATTACTGATTTATGGAATAAAACTTTTATCAAAATCACTTCTTCAGGGAAAGAAGAGAACCATCCACATGACATCATTATTACTAAGGAAGCACCAAATTATTCAAAATAACATGCCTGCGCATGCAGGTTTCTAAAATATATTATGGCTATAGATTTACTAATCGGTTTACAATGGGGAGATGAAGGAAAAGGGAAAAATATTGACCAGCTTTTATCAACTGGGAATTACTTCGGTGTTGCTCGTTTTCAAGGTGGAGCCAATGCCGGACACACTTTAAAATTTGATGATAAAACTTTTATAGGACATATCATCCCAAGCGGATGCTTACGAGAAAATGTTGAACTCTATGTCGGGAATGAAGTTGTTGTTGATGTAATATCTTTGATGAAAGAAATCGGCGAGTTGAAAAATCTAGGTTTTGATGTCACAGACAGACTGTATATTTCAAATCGAGCAAAATTAGTTTCTTATATGCATCCATTTCTCGATCTTGCTGAAGAGACTTATCGAAGTAAAGGCGGAAACAAAATTGGCACAACTGCTCGTGGTATAGGGCCAGCATATAGCGACTCTCGTGCTCGCCGAGGACTTTTAGTTGGGGATATTAACCTCCCTGATTTCCGAGCAAAAGAAGAAGAACTTGCCGAACTTCATATGAATCTTTTGAACATGTATAAAGATAAATATGGTTTTGAAATAGTGGAAGACAAGATAAGTGAAGCAAGGCTCGCCTGGCTTAAAGCGATCGATGAAGTTAAAAAATTGCAGATTTGCGACTTATCATTTTTGATTCAAAAAAGGTTAAAAGAAGGAAAGCATATCTTGGCTGAAGGGGCACAAGGGGTAATGCTTGATATTGATTTCGGAGATTATCCAAATGTAACAAGTTCAAATGTTCTTCCTGCCAACGTCTGCTTGGGTCTCGGAGTGCCTCATACTGCAATCAGAGACATTTATGGAGTGACAAAAACTTACACAACAAAAGTTGGTGGTGGAGATTTTCCATCCCGAATTAAAGATGTAGATATTGAAAGCCTTTTCCAAAAAGCAGGAAATGAATTTGGCGCAACAACAGGAAGACCAAGAATGTGTGGCTGGCTTGATTTATTTGCTCTCCGTTATGCTATAAAACTCTCTGGAGTAAATAAACTTTTTATTAATAAAGCTGACATTTGCCCAATGGATGAGATAGAGGTAGTGACTAACTATGAGATTGATGGGAAAACCTTAGAAGAGTTCCCTCTTCGATTGAATCAAATAACAAGTGTTAAAACTGAAAAAATGCTCGGTTGGGGAAATTCAAATTATAAAGTAATCAAAAGAGAAGAAGTTTCTCCGGCTTTGATAAAATATTTAAACTACATAAAAGAAAAATTGACTGATTTAAATGTTGAAATCTTCTCTGTCGGCACAGGCCCTGACCGAACACATTATTTTGATTTATAATTAAGTAAATTATCATTATGCCACTTATAAAAATTCCAGGATTGATCGATGTCCATGTTCATTTACGTGAACCTGGGGCTACACATAAAGAAGATTTTTATTCTGGGAGCCGTGCAGCGGTAGCTGGTGGTTTTACTTTTGTTATCGATATGCCAAATAATCCCCTTCCCACGATTTCTCGCGAAAGATTGGAAGAGAAAGTTTATTTATCAAAAGAGAAAGCAATTTGTGACGTTGGATTCCACTACGGAACAAATGGAAAAAATATCGAAGAGTTTCCATATGCGATAGAATCCCCCAATGTATACGGTTTGAAAATTTATTGTAATCACACAACTGGTGAAATGCTTATTGAAGATCAAAAACTTCTTGAAGATATTTTCCTTGCCTGGAATTCCGACAAACCAATACTCGTTCACGCTGAGGGCGAACAATTAGCAAATACTCTTTCCATTAGTAAAAAATATAATCGTCGACTTCATGTCTGTCATATCTCACAAAAAAGCGAAGTCGAAATGGTTAGACTTGCTAAAAAAAATGGCGACAAAGTAACAGCTGGAGTAACTCCACACCATTTGTATATGACGAATAAAGATGTAGAAAGACTGAAAGGTTATGCAATGATGAAACCACCACTTGGGACTGAGGAAGATGTGGAAGCCCTTTGGGAAGGACTAAACGACGGTACAATCGATATAGTTGAGAGTGACCACGCACCACACACTAAAGAAGAAAAAATCGTAGATGAAAGCGGTAAAACAGCATATGGCGTCCCAGGGCTTGAGACGACCTTGGGGCTTATGTATAAAGCTGTTGTAGATGGAAGAATTAGTAATGATGATGTGATAAAATTCTTATACACGAATCCAAAAAGAATATTTAACATAGAGGAACAAGCAGACACATACGTGGAGCTTGACCCGAGTATGCCGTATGTTGTAGGAGAAAATGGATATGAAAGTAAATGCGGTTGGTCACCATTTGAAGGTATGACACTATACGGGAAACCACAAAAAGTAGTTCTTAAAGGAAAAATAATTTTAGAAAAAGGGAAAATAATCTAAATTAATATATGTTACACAAACCTTTTTATGACCCAGAAAAAACATATGAGGAAAACCTAAAAAATGGACCATTCGGGGATTTTGCCGATAGAAAAGTATTTAAAGAAAATGGTGAGCCAAAATACGATTTTTTCGGCCATAAAGTTTATTCACCCTTCGGTATTCCAGCTGGACCTTTAATTAACGGCAAATTTGTTCAATCCGCTTTTGAAAAAGGTTTCGATATATGTGTTTATAAAACAGTTCGTGGTGTTAAATATCCGTGTCATAAATGGCCCAATATCTTGTCTGTCGATATTAAAGGAAACCTAACTCCAGAGAAAGCAAGTGGAAAACTTGTTGCCGACCATAATTTCCATGAACCGCTTTCAATAACAAATTCTTTCGGTGTTCCCTCTTCGAGTCCGTCATATTGGCAAAAAGATATTAGAAATGTAATAAAAAATATTGGAAAAGGACAGATTGTCGTCGGAGGGTTTCAAGGAACCAAAAATAAAGATGGAAATATAGAATCATATATTAAAGATTTTTGTTTAACTGCTCAACTATTGAAAAAAGCTGGTGTAAAAGTTTTTGAAGTAAACTTTAGTTGCCCGAATGAGGGAACAAATAATCTTTTGTGTTTTGATGTAGACAGAAGTACTCTAATAGCTCGCGCAGTGAAAAAAGAGATCGGTAATCTTCCATTAATTGTTAAAATTGCTTATTTCAAAGACGATAAACTTCTAAATAATTTTGTTAAACAAGTGGGTAAGGTGGTTGATGGTATTTCATCAATCAACACAATTGCTTCTACTATTATTGATCATGCAGGCAAACAAGCACTCCCTGGTGAAGGAAGAGAAAAGAGTGGAGTCTGTGGACACTCTATTAAATGGGCAGGACTTGATATGGTAAAGCGTTTGAAAAAGATTAGAAAAGATTTAAATTATAAATATACTATTATCGGTGTCGGTGGTGTTATGTCTCCAAAAGATTTCAAAGAATATCGAAAAGCCGGAGCTGATATTGTCATGTCGGCCACTGGTGCTATGTGGAATCCTTACCTTGCCGAGGAGATTAAAAAACTATAATATAAAGGAACCTGTCCCGTTTAAAATTTAACGAACAGGGTAAAAAAAATAAATTATGAATTATAAAATTTTAAATGGGATGGAAAAAGAAATTGCTGAAGTATTACTAAAAATAGATGCAGTTGGTTTCAAAATAGATAATCCTATAACTTTTAAATCTGGTATAAAGTCCCCTGTTTATGTTGATAATCGCAAACTCCCATTTTTCCCAAGTGAGTGGAAGGTAGTTCTTAATGGCTTTAAAGAACTGATTGAGAAAAATAAAATAGATTTTGATATTATTGCCGGAGTTGAATCTGGTGGTATTCCTCACAGCGCTGCTTTAGGATTCTTACTCAACAAACCTTCTATTTTCGTCCGAAAGAAAGCTAAAGAACATGGCACAAAAAGCATGATAGAAGGCGGAAGTGTCAATGGTAAGAAAGTTTTACTAATTGAAGATTTGGTTTCAACTGGTGGAAGTAGTTTGGCTGGTATAGAGTCAATTCAAAATGAAGGCGGAATTGTTAATGATTGCCTTGTTATTGTTAGTTATGATTTTAAAGAAGCTAAAGTTGCATTTCAAAAAGCAAAAATTAATCTCCACCCGACGACATCATTCCCAGTAATATTATATGAAGCAATTAAGTCTGGAAAAATCTCTAGCATTGAAGCAGAAAAAGTTAAAGAGTGGTTCGAAGACCCACACGGCTGGGCGAATAAATATATTCATGAGTAATCCAATAGAAAAATACAACAAAAGAGCAAAAGAAATCAATTCACTTTTGTGTGTCGGTCTTGATGCTGACTTTGATAAACTACCCGAGCAATATAAAAAATTAGGCGGAAGCGAATCTCAATTTCAATTCAACAAATATATCATTGACACCACATATCCATACGCTTCAGCTTTCAAACCAAATGTCGCATTTTATGAAGCCCGTGGTACTGATGGGATAGAAGCCCTCAAAAAAACGATGAATTATATCCATGCTAATTACCCTGATGTGTTTACAATTCTAGATGCTAAGCGTGCTGATATTGGAAACACAAATAACGGTTATGTAACATCAATATTTGATTGGCTAGGTTTTGATGCGGTAACGGTAAATCCATATTTGGGAAGTGAGGCTATTAAACCTTTTTTAGATAGGATTGATAAATGTTCAATTATTCTTGCGAAAACTTCCAATCCTGGAGCTCGGGAATTGCAAGATTGCGTTTTAGAGAACAAAGAAATCCTTTGGCAACACATTGCAAGGAAAGTCGCGGATGAATGGAATACAAATAATAATTTGATGATTGTCATGGGGGCAACAGTACCGGACGATGTAGCCATTGCTCGTAGGATTACTGGTGAAATGACATTCCTAGTCCCAGGGATCGGCGCTCAGGGTGGAGATATTAAAAATACTGTAACAAATGGAATAAACAAAGAGGGCTTAGGATTAATCATAAATTCTTCTCGTGGAATAATATTTAGTGGTGATCCAAGTGGTGAAGCCAAAAAGCTTCGTGATGAAATTAACAATTATCGAAAATAAGCAAAATAATATATGCAAGAAAAAATTTTAATCCTAGACTTCGGTTCTCAATATACGCAAGTAATTGCCAGACGTGTTCGAGAATTAAACGTTTATTGTGAAATATATCCTTTCAATAAAATACCAGAGATTGATGAGACTTATAAAGGGATTATTCTCTCTGGGAGCCCATTTTCCGTGAAAGATAAGAATGCTCCGTCAATAGATATATTTAAAGAAAGACATAATTTACCAGTTCTTGCTGTGTGCTATGGAGCTCAGCTCTTAGCTTTAGACTGTGGAGGTGAAGTAGCTTCATCAAAAATAAGAGAGTACGGCAGAGCAAATTTATCAAAAGTAAAAATAGATAACAAACTTTTGAAAGGAATGAGTAAACATTCGGAAGTTTGGATGTCCCACGGTGATACAATAAAAACAATTCCTGATAGTTTCGAAATAATTGCTGGAACTAATGAAGTAAAAATCGCCGCATTTCAAATAAAGAATGAGGAAATCTATGGCGTTCAATTCCATCCTGAAGTTTCTCATACAACGGAAGGTAGTATTCTCTTGAAAAACTTTGTTGTGAATATTTGCAAGACTTCACAAAGCTGGACCCCGGATTTATTCATTGAAACAAAAATCAAAGAACTGAAGGAAAAATTGGGGAGTGATAAAGTCATCCTCGGTCTATCAGGTGGTGTCGACTCAACAGTCGCTGCGGTCATTTTACAGAAAGCTATCGGTAAAAATCTTTACTGTATTTTTATAAATAATGGACTTTTGCGCAAAGACGAATTTGAAAAAGTTTTAACTTCATATAAAAAAATGAATCTGAACGTCAAAGGAGTAGATGCTTCGAAACAATTCCTCGATAATCTTGTGGGAGTAATTAACCCAGAAGAGAAACGCAAATCAATCGGGAAAACATTCATCGAGGTATTTGATCAAGAAGCCAAGAAAATAAAAGACGTCGTCTGGTTAGCTCAAGGTACTATTTACTCTGACGTTATTGAATCAAAATCTATTAATGGTCCATCGGCTACCATCAAATCACACCATAACGTGGGCGGTTTACCAGACTACATGAAACTTAAAGTCGTTGAACCTCTTAATACTTTATTTAAAGATGAAGTTAGAAAAGTTGGAAGAGCTTTAAAAATTAGTGACAGCTTTATTATGCGACATCCGTTCCCAGGCCCAGGGCTTGGTATAAGAATCATTGGTGAAATTACAAAAGAGCGACTTGAAATCTTACGTCAAGCGGATGATATTTTCGTCGAGGGACTAATTCGAGATAATCTGTATAGCAGTGTTTGGCAAGCCATAACCATATTCTTACCAATAAAATCAGTTGGCGTTATGGGCGATGAGAGAACTTACGAGAATGTCATTTGTCTCCGAGCCGTAAATTCAACCGATGTCATGACTGCCGACTGGGTTCACCTCCCCTACGAATTCCTTGCTAAAATTTCAAATGAAATCATCAATAAGGTCAAAGGCATCAACCGTGTCGTCTACGATATCTCTTCTAAACCCCCAGCAACAATTGAGTGGGAATAAGAAAATCCTTACTAAATTATTTCAACAAGTCTTTTAGTATTGGTATTGCTTTTGAAAGATTGTCCTCGATAACATAATCAGCATATTGCTCAATATCTCCTTTAGGATTAATGGCGATACTTTTAGCTAATATTTCAAACATTCCTTTATCAGCTATTGAATCTCCTATTGCTACTCTGGAAACCAACCTGTCGCAATATCTTTTTCATTATCAGTTGTTGTTCCGTGAACAAAGTAAGTGATTTTTATAGACATATAATTATATTAACATAAAAGTTGGTTGGGGGGTATGGAATAGTATTGGAACAGTCTTGTTGTATATCGCAATAACAGTTCTTGCGAATTAGATTACAGATTTAACTTATTCACACTGCTGGGAGACTTGGATTCGAACCAAGATACCCTCCTTCAAAGGGAGATGTCCTACCATTAGACGATCTCCCAGCACTATGAACAAATTACTTAATTTACTATTTTTTCAAAAATTCTTTCCGACCAACTTGCTATTTTCCTAACTAAACTTGAACTTTTTTTAACCTTTATTTTTAATACTCCATAATACTTTTCTTTTGTATTTTTACGACTGGTTTTTATTTTATTCTTTTTCCAATAAATAGTAGAAAAACTATCTTTTGAGAAACCAGTAATTTTAGACCAATAATCCTTTACTTCTTCTAGCCTATCTTTATGGCTTTCGTGAAGAAATATATTGAAGATTAACATATTTCTTTTAATTTTGCACACTCTAAAGAGCCAAGTCATCATAATTTGTATAATTTTTGGGTCCATATTTGAAAATTGGAATGGTGACCCGGGGTGATATTCCTTCTCTTTTGATCCTTCAGCCCAGTATAAAATAACCCCAATTATAAATAACTCCTGTTTTGATATATTTAATATATCAGATTTTGTTTCCAAAAATATTTTATTTTGTTTTTCTATTCTTTGTTTTTTCTTTGCCTCACCTCCTCGCTTAGAACCCGCAAGTCTTTCTTGGGTAATTCTTTGTTTTTGCTTTTTGGACAGATTAACGGAATTCAACCAAATAGCCAAAGTAGATTTGGCAACTGGGACTACGGACAATATCTCCGTATATGTTTTCCCCTCTCTCCGCAATTCAATTGCTTTTTGTTTTTCTATTTCTTTATTTATCATAGGTAGGATAGCTGTATTATACCATATCACCTATATCCAAAACAAATACATATAATCATTAGATTCCTAAACTGGTATTTGTTAAAATAATTTATGTGAGAACTATCCAACTATTGAAGCCCCCGAACGAAGTAACTGGAAGATAGCGCAGCAAGATCCACTCATTAAAAGTAAATTTGATTCTGAAAATATAAAATGTAGAGATTTATGGTTAAAAAATCAAGAAATTCGTTAAATTACTTACCTATTCCAATTTATTAGCTACTTAAATATATCAAATATACAACACCAATTACCGCTGGGACCCAAACAGGCCAGAGGATAATAGCGAGATTATTGGAATTGTCTTTTTCTTCTTGATCTGAATTCATCTTTACAAAATAAAATTCCCCGAAGGGAAAAATTTTTAATTTCATTACCTTATTTACCTTTTTATTATATCAAATGTTTAAGATTTTAATATCTAGCCATGTTGTCAAATCCTTGGTACAATATACCTATGCAAATCACATCAACAGAAAAATACTTTTTGTTCGTTTTATTACTAATTACAACAATATTTACTATACTAATTTTCTATCCATTCCTGGCAATGCTTGTCTTATCTATATCCTTTGCTGTTGTCCTTGACCCAATTTACTTATGGATAAAGAGAAAATTAACTAGAAATATTGCTTGGCTAGCATCGTTACTTACTGTAATAATATTTCTTATTTGTTTATGTGTTCCCCTTTTCTTCATAGGTAAAGCAGTATTCCTTCAAACACAAAATGTTTATCTTAAAATGGTTAGTACCGGAGGATCAAGTCATCTCATTGAATCTATTGATTCTTCAATCAGTAAAATTCTTCCGAGTGAATTTGATTTTGATATTCAAACTAAAATAACTGAAATATTTTCATCACTCTCTAGTAATCTAACTCAATTCTTTTCCTCGACGCTCAATTCTATCTTAATGTTCTTCTTAATGGTTTTCACTTTATTTTATTTATTAAAAGATGGTGAACAGTGGGAAAAAGCTTTGATAAAAATATTTCCACTTTCTGACAAGAATGTTAGCGAAATTCTCAATAATTTAAAAAAATCAATAAATCGAATATTCCGTGGCTCTTTTATTATAGCTATTGCTCAAGGAATACTTGCTTGGGTTGGTTTTATGGTTTTTGGAGTACCAAATGCCCTTATCTGGGCTATTGTTGCAGCTATCGCTTCTTTTATCCCAACAATAGGGACGTCTATCGTTTCAGTACCAGCAATACTATTCTTATTATTTACGGGAATGCAACTACAAGCTCTTGGTCTTCTTATTTGGTCAATACTTCTTGTTGGAACGATAGATAATATATTGGCCCCGTATATAATTTCTAAAGATACAGAAATCCCATCACTATTTATTCTTTTTGCAATTTTAGGTGGTGTATCTCTCATGGGACCACTTGGAATTCTTATTGGCCCACTTGTTTTAAGTTTATTATACAGTCTTGTTTCTATTTATAAAAAAGAAATTAAAGGTTAGACAGAAATACCTGCAATATAACCCGTCGTCCAACAAATCTGAAGTGAATAGCCTCCAGAATTGCGATTTATGTGCAACAAATCTCCAGTGATATATAAATTCGAGAATAACATTGAGCGCATTGTTTTCATATCTATTTCTGAAAGTATCACTCCACCATCAGAAACGACAGACCTGTCGTAGCCCATCAGGTCTTCTATCGACATCGGCAAAGATTTTAGTAAATCAATAATTTTCCTTCTATCTTCCCTTGTAACTGAGTGAACTTTCGTTTCTAAATCAATAAAACTAATTATCTCCTCGAATGCATTCGTCATTCCATCCGGAACAATATCTTTAATTACTGACTTCAGCATTTTATTTTTATTCGCATCAAAAACTTTTATAATCCTTTTCTCTAAATCACCGATATTTGTATCTGGATAAAGGTCAATGTTGGCGGTGACTACTCCTTTATCAAGAAGTTTTTTAATATTTTTCGCACTATTTAATATAAGCGGACCAGATAAACCAAAGTGAGTAAATAATATTTTACCAGTTTTTGAAAATTGCTTAACTTTATTAAGATAGAATGTTATCTTCATAAAAGAAAGCGATACCCCCGCAAGATTTTTGACCCAACTATCACCAACCATAATCGGAACAACGTCTGGAGTCGGATCAACTACAGTATGACCAATTTCCCTTAAAAATTTTAAACCATCTCCAGTTGAACCAGTTTCTGGATGTGAAAGACCTCCTGTTGCAAGGATAAATGAGTGAGCCCTAAATTCACCTTGATTGGTTTTAATACTTATTATTTTATTCCCATTTTGTATGATATTAGATACGATACAATTTAATTTAACAGTTACATTATTTTTGATTAATTCTTTATGTAAGACATTGAATACATCTATTGCCTTTTCCGTTGCAGGAAAAACACGGTTTCTGGCTTGTACAACTAATGGTAAACCACGCGATTCAAAATATTCAAATGTATCTTTAACTCCGAAAATTGAAAATGGAGAATATAAATAAGGAGCTCCTTCTCCATAGACTTTCAACATCTTATGGATGTCTGGTTCACTGTTTGTAATGTTACACCTACCCCCACCAGTAATTTTTAATTTTTCTCCAAGTGTCCTATTTTTTTCTAAAACTAGAACAGAAAGAGAACGCGAAGATGCTACTGCAGCAGCCATCATTCCTGATGCCCCACCGCCAATAATTAGGACATCCCAGATTTTACTTTGTCTCGCCGTAACTTTATGTGTAGGCGGATTCTCCTTTTTATTTATTTTGTTTTTCAGCATTGAGAATTTTTACTAAAGCAAGTTCAAGTGGTAATTCACTTATAAATGAAGTCCTGACAGATTGATATGCTTCAAGCAAGGTAGTTAAAGTGCTTGACGATATATGTTCTGGTTTTTCTGATACCAATTTTGAAAGATATGTTAAGTCACGTTCACTTATAGCAGATTCAATGGACTTTTTGGTCGATGGAACATATCGAAGCATAAGAGCATAACGAAGTTTATAAAGAATCATTTTAACATAAACTCCCATATCAATATTTTGTTTAACTACTTTCTCTACAGTTATAAATCCTTTCTCAATATCATTCGTTGCCAAGCAATCTAAAAAGTCATTCACAAGTGTTGTATTTGGAGCCCCGGTAATTTCTTCGATTTCAGATATATTTATGACTTTATCTTTCGAAAAAGAAATGACTTTCTGAAGAGTTCCGAGAGCATCACGAAATGCTCCATCAGCCAACAACGCAATAAGTTCGGCTCCGCCTTCTTCAAATTTGTAGCCTTCTTTTTTTGCAATATTCTTTATGTACTCGCCCAAAAGCGCATCGTTCGGCTTTTTAAAAATAAAACTCTGACAGCGAGAAATAATAGTTTCAGGAATCTTTTCAAACTCAGTAGTTGCCAGAATAAATATGACATGTTCCGGTGGCTCTTCAATGGTTTTAAGGAGTGCATTCCAAGCTTCTTTAGTAAACATGTGGACTTCGTCTAAAATATAAATCTTGTATTTTGAATCAAAAGGCAATGTTCTGACATTTTCATTAATCTCTCTTATGTCATCAATACCACGATTTGAGGCTGCATCCATTTCATAAATATCATTGGCCGATGTTCCAAGCTCACGCGCAATTATTCGAGCAATCGTCGTTTTCCCCGTTCCCCTAGGCCCACAAAGAAGATAAGCATGGGCCACCTTTCCAGCCTTTAAACTACCAGAAATGACCTTTGTAATATGATCCTGCCCAATAACCTCCTCAAAGCTCTCTGGGCGGTATTTCCTATATAATGCCAAATTGGAATCCTTCATCCCAATAGTATACCCGGTAGTGAAACTTTTTCAAAGTTCTACTACCGGGTATACCAAATTAATGATTTTTGAGAAAATCATATTATTTATATATTCTAATTATAATCCAAAAACGTAGAGATAAATTGCCATACGGACATAGAGACCGTTCTGGGCTTGGCGGAAATAGCAGGCTCGATTGTCTAGATCAATTGCATGGTCAATTTCATTTACTCTTGGCAATGGATGCAAAATTATTGATTTCTCTTTTAGCAAGTTTAGATGTTCTTTTTTTAGTAAATATAAATCTTTTACTTTTTCATAATCTTCAATATTTCCAAATCTTTCTTTTTGGACACGAGTCATATAAAGCACATCAACTTTAGGCAATGTCTCCTCTAGATTTTGTGTTTCCACAAATTTAATATTTTTTTCTTTTAATTCTTTTCTTAATTCTTCTGATATAACGAGTTCTTTGAGTGAGATAAAATAAAAAGTATTGTTTGGATAAAACATAAATATTGGCATAAGAGAATGAAGTGGTCGACTATTTTTCAAATCTCCGACAAATGCGATAGACAGATTCTCAAGTTGGCCAAGTTCTTTTCGAATTGTATAAATATCTAGTAGTGCTTGTGAAGGATGCTGGTTTGCTCCATCACCGGCATTTATAATCGGCTTAATTGAAACAAGTGATGCTGCTTCCACAGCTTTCGATTTATGATGACGCATAACTATAGCATCGGCATAACATGAGAGCATTCGAGCTGTGTCTTCTACTGTCTCGCCCTTAAAAGATGAGGAACTAACTTCAGCATTTTCTACTGAAATAATATTGGCTCCAAGACGAATGGCTGCCGTTTCAAACGACAAACGAGTACGAGTCGATGGTTCAAAAAATATACAAGCGATAACCTTATCGGCAAGTAGTTTATTGACCTTCCCCTCTTTCAAATCTTGCTCCATTTTTGTAGCACTCGAAAGGATCTTCTCAATATCCTCTTTACTAAATTGTTTTGTTGAAAGTATATTTTTCATAATATTTAAAGCGAAACAAATTATTTCATGAAAAAATGTCTGCCATTCCCCTCGTCCAGTTTTTTCAGGATATAATTTGTGTAGCTTTTTATTATATATTATTAATCATGCATATATTCACTGTACGACTTTATTTCCAAATCTGAAACCGAGTATCGTGATAATGCTTTTATAAATGCCCGAGCTAAATTTAAATCTGTAAAAAGTGGAATCTGATTATCAACCGTAGCTCGACGGATTTTGAAACCATCGGTGACTAAACGCTTGATTTTACTCTCTTTAAATTCAGGATGACTCTTACTTAAATTTACCACAAAAGCAACCTTCTTCCCATCGATAATATCGAGGGCATTAGGCGAATGTTCAAAAGCTTTCCGGACAGTCTGACAATTAATTCCGTTACTCTCGAGAAATAACGCAGTCGTGTCGGTGGCAAAGATAGCATACCCAAGTGTTATTAGTGATTGGGCGCTTTCTAGAAATTTTGCTTTATTAATATCTCCACCGAGTGAAAGCAAAACTGATTTTGTTTTGAAATCAAATTTATTCGCACTTAGTATGGATTTTATGAGAGCATCATCATAATTGCTTCCAAAGCAAGCCACCTCACCTGTTGAAGACATCTCTACTCGAAGTATTGGATCAGCCCCCAATAAACGAGAAAATGAAAACTGTGAGGACTTAACGACGACGCTCTTGGGATAAATGAATTTATTTCTCACAGCGTGACCAAAAAAGCTATCAACGGCAAGTTCTGGGAAATTAATATCCATGGCTTTCGAGAGAAATGGCAAAGTTCGGCTAGCTCGCAAATTTACCTCAATGACGTATGGTTGATTATTCTTAACTAAAAACTGAATATTAAATGGCCCGGTAATGTGAAGTTCTTTAGCAATTTCTCTCGAAATATTTCTCAACTGGAATTCAGTTGAAGCATAAACTCTCTGGGTTGGATAAACGATTGTTGCATCACCGGAGTGGACTCCAGCATTTTCGACATGCTCAGAAATACCGTAAAGAATTATTTCCCCTTTTTGTGCGACTGCATCAAATTCTAACTCTTTAGCATTCTCAATAAATTTTGAAATAGTCACTGGGTATTCTGGAGAAAGTTTTGCCGCCTTACCAACAAAATTATTCAGTTCGGTTTTTGAATAGCAGACTCTCATCGCTGAACCCGATAAAACATATGATGGACGGACTAAAACTGGGAAACCTTCAGCTTCAACAAATTTTCCCGCTTCTAAAATACTCGAGAAACTTTGCCACTTCGGCTGGAGAATTCTAAGCTTATCTAAAAGTGCTGAGAAAAGATTACGATCCTCGGCACGGTCAATATCTTCCGCCGTAGTCCCCAATATATTGAATCCTTCTTTTGAAAGCTTCTTGGCTAAATTATTAGGACGCTGACCCCCAACAGATATCACAACTCCATAGGCTTTCTCAAATTCATATATATCGGAAACTGTTTCAAATGAAATATTCTCAAAATACAAACGATCGGACATGTCATAATCTGTCGAAACAGTTTCCGGATTACAATTCACAATAATTGATTGCTTCTTATATTTTTTAAGTGCCATTGCTGCATAGACACACGACCAATCAAATTCAACACTTGAACCAATATGATACGGCCCACTGCCAAGTACTGCGACAGAATTTTTCCCGAGTGGCGAAACATCATTATGATTTCCGTGATACGTCAGATATAGATAATTCGTCTTGGCTGGCATTTCACCAGCAAGTGTGTCAATTTGAAATATAGAAGGTAAAATACCCAAATTTTTGCGTTCACGACGAATCTCAAATTCGGTTTTCCCTGATAGTTGGCCAATTTTTTTATCAGAAAAACCCATTTGTTTAAGTGGAAGTAAAATTTCTTTCGAAAGTTTTTTATTTTTTATTTCTGCGAAAGTTTTCTCGGCCGTAACAATAGCAAGAATTCTATAGAGAAACCATTTATCAATACCGGTTATTTTATGAATTGTATCGACAGATATACCTTTATTCATCGATGAAGCGATGGCAAAGAGCCGTTTCGGCGTTGGAATATCTAAGTACATTTTCACTTCTTTTTCATTTTCAAAGCCATTATCGGTTATACTTTCAATCAAACCAGATTGCATACGGACTGCTTTCTGTAAAGCCTCTTCAAAACTTCTACCTATCGCCATAACCTCACCAACTGATTTCATAGCACTCCCAATACAAACGTCCGCTCCTTTAAATTTTTCCAAATCCCATCGTGGCATTTTCACTACTACATAATCAAGTGCTGGCTCGAAGAAACTTTGTGTTACTTTCGTAATTTTGTTTTTTATTTCAAGCAAACTTTTCCCAAGTGCTAATTTCGCTGCAACGTAAGCAAGCGGATAGCCTGTAGCTTTCGAAGCAAGTGCACTTGATCGAGAAAGTCGAGCATTAACTTCAATAACATAATAATCTAGCTTCCCATTATCTGGTTTTGGGTTAAGTGCATATTGAACGTTACACTCTCCAACGATTCCAAGACTTTCAACAATTTTAATACTTACTTCACGCAATCGATGATATTCTTCATTTGTTAGAGTCTGGCTTGGTGCGATAACTATTGAGTCCCCTGTATGAATACCAAGAGGATCCAGATTTTCCATATTACACACCGTAACAGTATTATTAAACTTATCCCTTACAACTTCGTATTCTAACTCCTTGAAATGATGAAGATATTTTTCAATTAATACTTGCGGAGAAATAGCTAATGCTCCTTCGACAATACTTTTTAACTCATTATCATTTTGGGCGATTCCAGACTTCTGACCACCAAGAGCAAAAGCTGCGCGAATCATTAAAGGGAAACCAATTTTTTTAGCGATCACGATCGCTTCTTCGAGTGATTTTGCTGACCCACTTGCAGGAACCGGAATACCAAGCCCTCGTAAATGCTCAGCAAAAAATTGACGATCTTCTGTGAGAATAATTGATTCTATAGGTGAACCGAGAATTTCTACATTGTGTTTTTTTAATACACCTCTTTTCTCCAATTCCAAACCACAGTTGAGTGCTGTTTGGCCACCAAAAGAAAGCATAATGCCATCTGGACGTTCTTTCTCAATAACACGTTCAACAAAATAGTCATTGACTGGCAAAAAATAAACTTCATCGGCGAGATTTTTCGACGTTTGGAAAGTCGCAATATTCGGATTAACAAGAATAACTTTTATTTTCTCTTCTTTTAGGGCTTTGATCGCCTGACTACCGCTATAATCAAATTCTCCTGCTTCACCAATCTTGAGTGCTCCAGAACCCAGAACTAATATTTTTTTGTATAATTTTGTTTTCATCCCGTACTAAATTTATTAATTATTAACATTGTCAACCTAAGCTATATTAATTCCATACATTTTAATATTATTTTATTCTATATTAAATTTAGTACGGGATTCATAAATTATTTTTTTATTCCCGCACTCTTCAAAAAGAAATCAAATACCCAATCAGTATCAAGTGGTCCTGGAGAACTTTCAGGGTGAAATTGTACGGACATTAAAGGTTTTGTCTTGTGAATAATCCCTTCATTTGTATTATCATTTGCATTATAAAACCATTCTTTAAAATCTTTCGGAATATTTTTAACAGCAAAACCATGATTTTGAGTCGTTAAATATCCACGATTAGTCCCTGAAAGTATTGCAGGCTGATTCTGACTTCGGTGACCAAATTTAAGTTTATACGTCGTTCCACCACAAGCAAGAGTCAGAATCTGGTTACCAAGACAAATCCCTAATATTGGTATATTATTTTTAATAATTTTTTTAACATTATTTATTGTCTCCTTTACTTTTTTAGGATCTCCAGGACCATTCGAAATTAGTACTGCCTGAAATGGAAATGTTAATTTCATCACATCAGTATCCCAAGGGACAACGACAACTTTCAATCCGTAAGCATTAAGTCTGCGAACTATGTTTAGTTTTACCCCACAATCAATAACAACAATCGTATTCTTTCCGTTACCTCTCTCCCACATCGTTTTCGTTGAAACTTTAGCCACTAAGTTCTCAGCATTTGGATCTTCAAAAGGAATATCATTTTTATCACAAAGAATTTTTCCCAACATAACACCTTTCGTTCGTAATTTTTTCGTTAACTCCCGCGTATCTTTTATCTCTAGTGCTGGAATTCCCTCTTCTTTTAACCACTCGCCCAAAGTTTTTTCTGATTCGTGATGAGATGGAGTATCAATATAATTACAGACAATTAAACCCTTCACTTGGATTTTACTTGATTCCCATTTTTCTTTTTTAGGAACACCATAATTCCCTATAAGCGGGAAAGTCAAAACTAGTATTTGTCCGCAAAATGATGGGTCGGTCAGAGCCTCTGGATAGCCAACCATGCCTGTAGCAAAAACAACTTCACCAGAAACAGACTTCTCTGCCCCGAAACTTCTTCCCTCTATTTCACTACCATCTTTTAGAATTAATTTGTTTATCATAAAATTTATTACTCTAATAAAATAAAAGCCCCAATTACGGGGCCTTTATTACAAACAATAAAAATGCGTAAATATTGTGGAGATCTTTTCTGATTGATTTCGGTGTGTGATACATTGGGATAGATTATATCACAGATTCACTTTACCCCAAAAAGTTATCCACAATATCTTTTACTTCTACAAAGTTCTTGGTTTCCATGAGTCTCACTCGGAGCTCCTTAGCCCCATCGAAGCCATTTACATAAGCTTTAAAGTGCTTTTTCATTACAGCAAAATTTCTTGATTTACCTAGAAGTTTCTCAAAAAGTTTTGTGTGTTCAACCAGAACTTTTAATTTTTGAGATGTGGAAATTTCTTGGCTCCTCAAGGCCTTGCCTTGGGCTCCCTTAAGGCAAGGCCTTTTCCCGCCAAGAGAAGAGAACAACCATGGATTACCGAAGATTCCCCTTCCCACCATGACACCATCACAACCTGTCTCCTTAGCTTTCTTCATCCCATCTTTAATATCTACAACATCACCATTGCCGATAATTTTTGTTTTGACTTTCATTTCATTTCTAATTTCCACTACCCTTTTAACATAATCCCAATTGGCAGGAACTTTCGACATTTCTTTCCGAGTTCTTGCATGAATGGTCAGTGCATCAATATTTTGAGAAAGTAAAAATGGGATCCATTCTTCTAATTGGTTTTTATTATAACCAACTCGAGTTTTAACAGAAATAGAAACTTTTTTTCCTGAATCTTTTATTCCATCTTTAACAGCTTGAATAATTTCTCCGGCTCTTTCTGGATTTTTTATCATCGCCGAACCACAACCTTGCTTCTCTATAGACTTATCAGGGCAACCCATATTTATATCTATACCATCAAAACCGAGTGAAGCGACGTATTTCACTGCTTGACGCATTTTTATTGGATTGGAAGAAAATAATTGGGCAACTATCGGCTTCTCTTTTTTTGAAAATATTAAATTCTTTTTGAGAACTTCTCTACCCTCACTCATAAGTCCATCCGCAGAGACGAATTCAGTCCAGAAAACATCGGGCCCGCCTCGCGTCGACGAACCAATGCGAGTCGAGGCGGGTTTGCCGTATTTGGCAATAATCTGCCGAAAAGCCGCGTCCGTGACATCAGCCATCGGTGCCAAACAAAAAAATGGCCTGCCTCGCATTTGCGAGCCGTCGCGAGTCAAGGTGGGTTTCGGCAATTTTTCCCAAAAATTTTTCATAATATATTTAATGATATAGGTAGCATATGTTAAAATTTATTCGCTTATCCCTACCTCGGCTCTCGCCTCGGCGCGCGCCCACACCTGCTCATAAATTTTAACATATGCTACCTATATTTAATCACAATAACCAAAAGGAGTTAGAATGTGCTCAGGCGAACTGGTCTGGCTCCTCCCCTCATCCAGCTGAGAATGAGCATATTCTAACTCCTTCGATTTAATAATTGTCGAAATGCTTCTTTATTGAAACTTATATAAGACCTTATTTTTGAATCGTAGATCTATATATAGGAGCCTATTATACTTAGAATTAATCTCACTAGCAAATTCAGATTTTTTCATCGCCAATGATAAATTCTCTAATATATTTTCTAGGTCTGCATCATTTTTAAACAGAATTTTGGGAAGAGTATCATTTACACCATGATCCATATACAAAGAGTTAATTCCATCTTTACCCACAACAATATATATCGGTTTAAATCCTAAGGATGTAATTCCATCGATAAATCTGCCTAGTAAATGAAAACGTTCGATATCAATCATTTGTCTGGAAAGTGGATTAGCATCTCCATCTTTAAGTGTTAAGTAATATTTAAAATAAACATTTCCAGAAAAATATGGAGCTTTATCAAAAATATACCCATCATTATTTATATAATAACAATTCTCTCCTATTTCATTTTTATTTTCTGGAATACTAGCACCGCAATATAGATAAGAGCCAATACGTTCAGTTATCTCTATTTTTAAAGTTTTTAAACCTTCATGAGAGATTGAAAGTGTCTCAATTCTTGGAAAATTTAAAATTAAATTTTTGTATATTTGTTTTTGAGGATAAATGAATCCATTTTCTTTAGAGAATAAATAAATATACTTTCCTGAAAGATCTTTCTTGACTTCTCTCTCAATTCTTTCTTGATCCAAAATGTGAGTTCCTGTTACAATAATTTTATTTATCGCCATGTTTTCAGCATTTGAAAAATATGATAGTGCCCAGATAATAGAAATAAATAATATAAAGAAAAGAATAAAATGGCGCAATACGCTCATTCGTCTTTTACGACGAATTTGCTTGATTCGCGGAGATGTAGGAATATCCTTCATATTCTACTTACGAAATTATTTCTTTTCCTAAATATTTTTGCAAAACTCCTGGAATTTTTATTGAGCCATCAGCTTGTTGAAAATTTTCAACCATAGAAACAAGAATTCGCGGGGTAGGAATTGCTGTACAATTTAAAGAATGAACGTATCTACTCTTCCCATCTATATCTTTATAACGAATATTCAAACGACGGGTTTGAAAATCGTGGAAATAAGAAGCCGAAGATATCTCTCTATATTTATTCTCCTTAGGAACCCAAAGTTCAACATCATATTTTTTTACTTGACCCATACCTAAGTCACCACCACAATTTGCTACGGTACGATAAGGAATACCAAGAGATTCAATAAATTCTTCAGTATTACGATTTATTTCTTCGTGATATTTAACACTTTCAGAATGTGAGGCTTCGCACAAAATGACTTGTTCAAATTTATAGAATTCATGAACACGAATTAAACCTTTGACATCTTTACTATGACTTCCAGCTTCACGCCTATAGCACGGAGAAAATCCTAAATATTTTTTCGGTAATTCATCTTTTGCTAAAATCTCATCAGAATGAAATCCCATAATCGGGACCTCAGCAGTTCCAGCTAGAAAATCATCATCTTGAGTTTTGTATAAATCATCTTCACCTTGTGGTAAATACCCAGTACCAAAAAAAGTTTTCCTATTTACAATTACCGGAGGAATTACTGGAATAAATCCTTTCTGTGAAAAGAAATCAAGAGCATAGCTCCAGATTGCCATAGATAAGCGAGCCCCATCTCCTAAAAGAAAATATCCTCTGAAGCCATGAACCTTAACTCCTCTATCAAAATCAACCATCTTAAGTTTGGTCATGATTTCAATGTGGTCTTTCGGTTCAAATGGAAAGGTGGTTATCTCTCCCCATTTTTTTACTTCTTGATTGTCGGCATCACTCTCGCCTTCTGGAACTGAGATGTCTGGAACATTTGGAACTTGAAGCATCAAATTCTGCCATGTTTTCATCGTCTCACGAAGTTCTTCTTCCTTTTCTTTCAGTTCATCTTTAACTAAACGCATTTCTTCAATAAGTTGACCACGTGCTTCTTGACTTATATTACCACCCATAGAAACACTAACTTTATTCTGTTCTCCACGAAGAAATTCTACCCGAGAAAGAAGCTCCAAGCGTTTTTCATCAACTGACAAAAGATTATCAATATCAACTTCAATATGCTTTTTCTTCGCTCCTTCTTTAATAATATCTTTATTCTCGCGTATAAATTTAATATCCAACATCCCAGTACTAAAATTTAAGTTATAATTATGAACATAGACCCAACCTCCCCATTACCTTTATTTTTCATCTTAATTTTCGATATAATCAAAAATTTAGTACGGGACAAGTAGTAGTTACAGTATATAAAAAATGATATAATACACAAATGGTTTGCTTTTTGCTTGTTGGTGTTTGCTATTAGAAATCAAATACTAATCCTGCAACCAAAAACCAAACAGCAAATACCAAATCTCATGGAAGATGTTTACAAATTAAAATTTGAACAATTTCCGAAACCATTACTCGAA
>Ga0247842_10001128_pt1 | contig 47155 bp, 45 predicted proteins | sample LaCruzMarch2015__3_FD_192411 | JGI IMG/M metagenome (GOLD analysis project Ga0247842, IMG submission 192411) | Freshwater microbial communities from meromictic Lake La Cruz, Castile-La Mancha, Spain - LaCruzMarch2015_19m | ecosystem: Environmental > Aquatic > Freshwater > Lake | place: Spain...
CCTTCCATTTGTTGAGCTAGCTTAACATTAACAATTAACTTATAGCCACCAATAGTATGAGCAGAAACACTTTTTTCTTCATACCCACTACTGCTGATAGTAATTTGGTAATCAGCTGGATCTAAATCCTCAATAGTTAAAGGAGCAAAACCTTTAGGCTCACCATTAACTTTAACTACGGCTTGATCTGGCATAGAAATAACCGCTAAAGTTGATTTATCTTTACGACCAATTTTTTCTAAAGTTAAAATCTCTCCAGAAGATTGGCTATCATTAGCTCCAAAATTACGGTTAATTACCGTTAATATCCCAGGAACTAAATTAACTTTACCCTCCCAAGTAGCTAAAGCTTCACCGGTTGATTCTGGAACTAATTTAACTGTATGCTCTCCAGCTTTGATTTTTTCATCAAAAAAAGGTGTAACTCCAGCTTGAGTATTATCAACATAAACAGTCGAACGAGGTGTGGTAGAAATCTGAAGAGCTCCTGGAGCGGACTGACTAAAGAATTTACTTTTAACCACTAAGCCTACTAAAACTAAGGCTAGAACCGAAACAATAATAATAATTCCACGAGCTTTCATAAAGCAAAATAAGAATATCATAGTTTGGCAAAAAGCGCAAGAAAATGGTAAAATCTAGAAACGGTGCGGTGGCGAAGTGGAAACGCTGAAGTCTGCAAAACTTCGATGCGCGGGTTCGATTCCCGCCCGCACCTCAGTTTAATCAATAGACGCTATTTTTATAAGATCCGTTCTTGTAATAACTTGAGGCACGATCAAAGGCTTCTTTCAAATTCCACCAACTCCTAAGAATTTCTTTTTTTTCTTGAGATAATCCTTCTTCACTGTCAAGGGAGAATTTTTTCTTATAAAAAAAGTTTGTAAGTTCGTCTAAAGTCATTTCTTTGCCTTTTAGCTCTTGATCAATACCAAGATTTTTAATCATTGGTTCTAATTTCTTAATAAATTTTTTAAATCCGCTACTATAAGAAACCTCGTTATAAATTTGACTCATCTCTTCTGTCAATTCTTCTTTTCTGTTTTCTAATTTATCAAGTTGTGATTGCCATTTTATTTTGAACACCTTTGGCTCTGAATTTTTTAAATCATTAATCTCCCTTAGAAGCGAAACTTTTTTTTCATCTAGTTCATTAAAAGTGTTTATTTTTTTAGATTTTTCTTCCCAATTTTCAGGCAATAATTCTTCTCCAAAAATTATTTTATCACCTGGATTTAAAGATTTTTCCTTAATACCATCAATAAGTTCAGAATATTTTTTATCTTTTTCTTTCAATGCTTCCTTTTCATTTTCAACTTCTTCAACCTTATTCTCTTCGTAAAAAATCTCTTTTTCTGCTTTAGTCCAGTCCATATTAATCTTTGCTTCTAGTTGAGCTTCGACAACCCTAACTTTTTTCTTTGCCTCTCTTATTTGTTGCTGATCATAATTTTTATCAGTTGCCGAAGTAATCTCTTCATAATCATCCCTTAAAGACTTTATGCCTTCTTCACTACTAAAACCTTCTTTAATTATTTGTTTGATCTCTTCATTCTCAAAGCCATGTTCTCTGGCTTCTTTGAGCCGATCAGCGCTAATAAAATTGATATCATTTATTGATCGACGTCCATTAATTACTGAATCTTTTCTAAAATTTTCTATAAATCTTTTAGCTTCTGGGGATCGTTTTTTTATTGTGTTTATTTCTTCATCAAAACTCTCAATTTTCTCTTCAACCTCAGATCGAACCTCTTGACCACGAATATTTTTTATTCCTTCTTCTTTTAAAACTTTTCTTTCCTCAAGAATGCCCTTCGCTGTTGATTTTAATTTTTGATGAGACTCTTTGTAGTTTTCAACATCCTCATCTTCAGGATAGGCTTCAATAATTCCTTTTTTATCAATAATTCCTTTTTCTGCAAGAACTGCTTTATTTTTTCTTAAAACCTTCTCTATTACTTCTTTTGTTTTTAAAAAGTCTTTAACCTCATTTGGCTGCAAACCAGATAAATTTTGAAGATGATCATGAGAATTTTTTATTTTATCTTTTTTCTCTTCCAATGCACGGATTTCTGGTCGAAGCCCAGAAAATTTATTTACTTCAATATTTTTAGTCTCTTCGGCAATTCTTTCTTCTAAACTCATTCTAAATTGATTATAGACATAGTTATCAAAAGAAATCAAGGAATCATCTCTAAAACTTGACTTTTGAGATAAAGTCTGGTACTATAGGCCTTAGATCCTCCTATCGTAGGAGGATTTTTTTGTGGGCTAAATAACCCATAATATGAAGTATAAAATCACAAAGAAATCTTTAAGAAAGTTCTTTGAACAAAAGACAATCAAAAAGATTTTTGGATTTAACTTAGCGGCGGTGGTTCTTTTCACCGGCGTTATAAGCACCCCTATTTCTGCCTTTAATCAAAGTCAGAATCAGGAAATCGTAACTTTAACTGCTGAAGTTCAAAAAGTGACTACTGAGCATTCTATCAGGGTGCCTTTAGATAACTTTGTGCTTAACCAAAGCTTTAATGGCCTTCATCGTGGAATTGACCTTGATGGTAATTTAGGTGATCCTGTTTATCCAATTATGGATGGCACGGTTGAAGCTGTTTTCTATAGCCGTTTTTCCTATGGTAACCACGTTATTATTAACCATGGTCCTGGATTTAAATCTCTTTACGCTCACTTAGCTAAAGTGGTTACTCAGCCTGGTCAAGAAGTTGATAAAAACACTGTTTTAGGTACAGTTGGCTCTACTGGTTGGTCTACTGGTTCACACCTTCACTTTGAAGTGTATGATTCTGAGCGTCCATTCAACCCACTAACAATTTTACAATAAGTAAGAGAGCTATTTTATAGCTCTAATTGAGTGGTTTTTGATTGTTTCCTGATCTTGAGCAAAAATAAATTTACCTTTTAAGACTTCTCCTTGTAAAACTCTTGGTAACCACAAAAAATCGTCACTCCACATAGAAGTAAATGGAATTTTATCAATGGCAAACCATTGGGGTTTCATTTCTTCAGATTCTATCGGCTCACCTTTCCATTTATCTACCAAAAAAACATTGACTCGCTGATTCCAGTTAATGTCTTTTGGTGATTCCGGAAAAAGAAAATCTAAAACCGCTACTTTTTTAAATTCAGTTGGCTTGACGCCAATTTCTTCCCAAGTTTCTCTTTGTACTGCTTGTTTTATATTCTCATCGTCTTTAACTTTTCCACCAACACCATTCCATTTACCCACTCCAAAACCTCTTTTTTTCATCGCCAAAAGAATCTGATTTTCTTTAATAAGGAAACATAACGTACATTCTTGAAGATTTTGTGGTTGTTGTCCTTTTTCTTTCATTAAATACTATTTTTACATGCCCATACCGCCAGGAGGCATACCGCCGGCCATACCGCCTGCTGAAGATTCTTTTTCTTCTTTAATATCTGTTATCAAACATTCTGTGGTTAAAATCATGGTAGCCACAGATACGGCATTTTGCAATGCGGTTCTAGTTACTTTAGCTGGGTCAATAATACCCGCTTTAATCATGTCTAAATATTCTCCAGTTAGAACATTAAAACCAAAACCAGCTGGATTTTTCTTAACATTAGCAATAACTACATTACCATCCTCACCAGCATTAGAAGCTAAAAGTCTCATGGGTGATTCTAAGGCTTTTTGCACAATTTTAGCTCCAGTTAACTCATCACCGCTTAAATCTTTAAAATCAATGGCTTTGGCTGCGTTGATTAAAACCACACCACCACCAGAAACAATGCCTTCTTCAATCGCGGCTTTAGTAGCCGCAGCCGCATCTTTTACTCTTTCCTGTTTCTCTTTCATTTCAGTTTCCGTAGCTGCCCCAACTTCGATAACAGCCACACCTCCTGCTAATTTAGCTAATCTTTCTTTGAGCTTCTCTCTGTCAAAATCAGAAGTTGTTCGTTCTATCTCAGTTTTAATCTGCTTAATCCTGTCGGCAATCTGTTTTTTATCACCATGACCACCAACAACAACTGTTTTATCTTTATCAGAAGAAATTCGATCAGCACGGCCTAAATCTTCTAAAGTTATATCTTCCAATTTTCGACCAATATCTTGAGAAATAACTGTTCCACCAGTTAAAACCGCCAAATCATCAAGCATTTCTTTGCGTCGATCACCAAAACCTGGAGCTTCTATGCCTAGAACATTAAAGGTTCCCCTCATTTTATTAACAACTAAAATCGCCAAAGCTTCACCACTAATTTCATCAGCAATAATGACTAAGTTTTTAGAAACTTTAACTAGTTTTTCTAAGAAAGGCAATAATTCTTGGACAGAAGAAATTTTCTTATCAGTTAAAAGAATATGGGCATCTTCAATCGTGGCTTCCATAGTCTCAGAATTAGTAACGAAATAAGCAGAGATATAGCCTTTGTCAAACTCCATACCTTCTTTATAGTTAATGGCTAATTCCATTCCCTTACCTTCTTCAACAGTGACCACACCATTAGGACCAACTTTTTTTAAAGATTCAGCAATTTTATTGCCAATTTCCTGACTTTGAGCAGAGATGGTAGCAACTTGGACAATTTTATCGGAATTATCTTTAATTGGTTGAGCTTGTTTTTTTATAAAAGCTAGAACTTGAGAAGCAGCTTTTTCAATGCCTTTGTTTAAAATCATGGGATTAGCTCCAGCGGTAATATTTTTAATGCCTTCTTCAACAATCGCTTGAGTTAAAATTGTAGCCGTGGTTGTTCCATCTCCAGTCACATCATTAGTTTTATCAGCCGCTTCTTTCATCAACTGAGCACCCATATTCTCAAAAGGATCTTGAAGCTCAATTTCTTTAGCCACAGAAACCCCGTCATGAACCACGGTTGGCGCTCCCCATTTTTTGTCCAAAGCCACATTGCGACCTTTAGGCCCTAAAGTTGTCCCAACGGCTTTAGCCACAGCATCAACGCCTTTTTTTAATTTTTCTCGGGCTTCAGCTGAATAAACAATTTGTTTTGCCATAATTTATTTAATAACCGCTAAAATATCTTCAAATTTAACAAAAATATATTCCTTGCCAACTGTCCCAAATTTAACTTCATCGCCACCCCATTTTTTGTAAATAACGACATCATTGATTTTAAAATCAGGTTCAATTTTCCGGCCAGTATCTGTAATATGAGCTCCACCTAAAGCTATAACTTTACCTTTTTGGGATTTTTCATCATGGCTATCTGGTAAAAGAATGCCCGTAGCGGTTTTTTTCTCTAATTCCACTGGCTCAATTAAAACATAACCAGGCATAGGCTTTAATTTTGGCAAAGAAGTTATATTTTCAGCTTTTGACATTTGGGTTTAATTATCAGTTGCTACTAACAATTGATTATTGTAAAAATAATCGCTCTATTTGTCAATAGCCTCAAAAACGCCTTTTTTATTCATTTAAAGTCAAAAGGAACATCAAGCCAATGCCTAGAAGCAAGCCTAGAAGCTGAATGAATGATTTTCCAATTTTGGTTTCTTTATGGAGTTCGGGAATTAAATCAGAGCCGGCAATGTAAATAAAATTGCCAGCGGCAAAAGGAATAATCAATTTACTGAAAATAATAATTTTGGCTCCAATGGCTAAGGTTAAAATAGCTCCTAAAACAGCTGCTAAGGCTGAAATAAAGTTTAAGAACAAGGCTTTTTTATTAGTAAAACCGCCATGGATAAGAACACTAAATTCACCAATTTCCTGAGGGATTTCATGAAAGATAACCGCTAAACTGGTAGTTAAACCTAAAGAAAAACTCGTCATAAAACTCGCAGCCACAACTACCCCGTCGATAAAATTATGAAAGGCATCGCCGATTAGGTTCATAAAAACTACTGGGTGAGGATGAGAACTTGAAGTTGGAATATGACAATGACGCCAAGCAATAAATTTTTCTAAAATAAAAAAGGCTAAAATCCCACTAATAACCGCAAAAGAAAAACTGAAACCACTACCTAAGTCATTAATGGCCTCAGGCAAAAGATGAAAAAACGCTCCACCTAACATACTGCCGGCAGCAAAACTAACTAAAAAAAACAAAATCTTTTGCAAAACTTCTTTTTTAAGACATAAAAACAAAGCACCAATAAAGGAGATTAAGCTAATGATAAAAACGCTAATCAGAGAAAAAAGCCACGTCATTTTTCTAAACCTAATTTAATTAATCTTTTTTTGTATTCTAGCATAATTGGTTGTTGACAATCATGAGGATGGAAAAGAATACGCCCTGAAGCAATAATTTCTGTGGTTCTACGAGATGCCATATATTTTAATTGCCAATTTTTAACTAAGCTTTCCAGTTGGGCAAGAATTTTTTGCACCATTGATTCTCCTTTAAAAATTTTTGATAAATATTTTTTCTTTGCCATAAAATTTTTAACTGACAAACTTCATGAGCGGTAAAAAGGCTTTGTTCATTTTTAGGCAAGGTTAAATGTTCTTCATCTAAGAACATGTTTAAACAAATTTTATCTTTAACTTCTTTATCTCCAGGATGTCGTCGCTTTGAAACTAATTCTATTAAAAAAATTGTTAATAAACGAGTTAACCAAAGTCTTTTTCTCCCAGTAATAATCAATAAATCGATATCATCATTTTCATCGGCATTCTTCATAGCTAAATTACCAGTAATCCCCACCATTTTAATAAAAGGAATTAATTTTAGCCAACCAACAGTTTTTTTAACTAAATCTAATTTTTGAGAACTATAAAAACTCCTTTTTTGACGCAAAGAAATAATTTCTTCGTGGTTTTTTAGAAAAAAGTAATTTTTTTGAGAATCAATTAAAGAATGCAGCTCAGGTTTATTTATTTCATTTTCGATCTCTTTTAAAAAAGAGGTTTTTTCTGATGAAGTAATTAAAAAAAGCTGAATTTCCCCTAAAGTTAATGGGTAGTCAAAAACATCAGCATAAGCCAAAGTTTTAAGAATCGCTTTTTGAAGATCGTTCATAAATCAGATTATTTTAAATTACCCAAATCATATTGGGACAGAAGTTGACTAACACCCTGACTGGTTGTTTTTAAAATATCACTAGCGGCGGTTCCACCATTAACAGCATTAACCGCATCTTCGTAATATTTAATCATTCGGTCATTAATACCATTATCAAAAGTCCGAGAACATAAATACCAAGTTTTGGCTTTACTGGCTTGATTAATAAAAGGGGTTATTAAATTATTGCTAGCTAGAGAACTTGCCATATCTACTCGAGGATAAGCTTCACCAAATAATCTGACTTGAGATTGAGCCTGATAAGCTTTTTCTAAACCTTCTTTGGAAGATAAAAATTTCAAAAAAGCCCAAGCTTCTTTTTGTTTAGAACTTCTTTTACCAACACCCTCAACCCAAAAAGATGACCAGCTAATATCGGTTCCTGGTAATTGAGGTACTGGCATTACCCGAAAGTCTAAATTAGGATTGATGTTTTTAATTTCAAAAACATCCCAAGAAAAACCAAGAAACATCGCCGCCTTACCAGTTGCAAAAGCTAAAGTTGAAGAAGGCAAGGTCTCATCCCAAACTCGATCAACTTTACTAAAAATCGTATAAAAAGTTAAAGCATCTTCAGCTAAATTACCAACTGGCTGAGCTAGATTAACGCCATTCTGTAGCATCATTAAACCTAAAATATCTGGCCAATGGTCAACATTGCTAGTGTTACCTAGGGGAATACCAGCAGTTTGAATTCGACCAGAATCATCTCTGATAGTTAGATCTAGAGCTACCTGACGAAGTTGATCCCAAGAAGTTGGCGGTGTTTTTCCAGCTGCTTGAAAAATCTGTTGATTATAGAAAAGAGCTAAAGTGTCAACACCTAATGGCAAGCCTAGAAAACCTGTACCGGAACGCAAATTATCTTTTATTACTGGATAAAAAGCACTTTCAAACTCTGAGGCACTCATCACTTCAGCTGGCACTGCTTGAAGCTCTGATTTCAACATCGGTAACCAAGTAATGTGATAGCGGAAAACATCCGGACCTTCATTACGAGCCAAAGCTGATTGCAATCTTTCTCGATATTCTTTAGGTGACTGTTGGGAGTAATTAATTTTGACATTGGGATTTTTACTTTCCCATTCACTAATAAGCCCCTGCATTACTGTTTGTGATTCCCACAAACCCCAATAATTTAAAGTTACTTGCTGGGGTTTTTGAAAACGAGGTATAACTAATTTAAAAATCGCTAAACCAACTAAAACTAAGACAGCTAAAATCCCAAAAATTAAAAGGACTTTTTTCAAACCGCCACCCGACTGTTTATCTAAGCTAAAAGAATCATTGTCATTAATTAAGTTGGCTGCTGCAGTTTCTGGTGAAACAAAATCTTTATTTTCAGCTTGAGGTGAAGATGAAAAAGATTCAGATTGAAAAGAATTATCAGTTGGATTTTCTTTAACAGAAAAAGGTTGGCTAAACTCATTATTGGGAATATTTTTTTCTTCTTCTTTAATTGGAAAAGGATTTTTTACCTCTTGGCTAGGAAAACCAGCTGCCTCCTGCACAGGCACTGACGCTTGATCAAAAACTGATTTTTCTGGACTCCCCTGATAGGGAGATGTTGGGTAGGCATTTGTAAAATTATTAGGAACATCTGTTTTTAAGCTATTGTCATTTAAACTATTATTAATAGTCTTCTGAACATCCAAAGAAGCCACATCTGGAGAATCATTAACCTTATTAGTATTATCTTTATTTTCTTCTAAGGGCAAAGCAGCTTCTTTTTCTTCTGGGGGAAAATTGTTTAATTCCTCTTCTGGTGGGGGAAAATTTTGATCAGGCATTATCTAATGTTATCATAGACAAGATGAATAAAAAATTGCAACCGGTTAAAAATAAGAAAAACCAGCCTAAGAAAAAGATAACAGTTTTCAACATCAAAAGAAAGTCTTTGTGGTTAAAAATGATTTTCGGCTTTTTAGTTTTATTATTTTTAGTTGTTTTGACTTACCATCTAGCCTATTGGCAAAAAATTTACCCTGGAGTCAAAATTTTAAATTATAAAGTTGGTAATCAAACCATCAGCCAAGCAATTGATTTTCTTAAAAAACAGCCTCATTTTCAACAAAACCCTAATGCTTTAGATTTTTTTAATGAAAAACAAAATTGGCAGATTGATCTTCAAACAAGCAACTTTAGCTATAATTTAGAGAAAACTAGTCAAAAGGCTTTTCAAGTCGGCCGTAGTGGAAAAACATTAGCAGATTTGAAAACTAAATTTAAACTTTGGTTTCAAGAGGAAAACCTTTCTTTGGATTATAGTCTTGATCAAAACTCTTTAGAGAATCAAATTGCCAGCATTGCCGCTCAAGTTTTTGTTCCGGCAATTGAACCAACTATCAAAATTAATCCCCCAACAGTAAATCCCAGAATCGCTATTGAATCTGGAAAAGATGGCCAAGAATTAGACAAAAGACAAACTTTATCTTTAATTAGTAATCATTTAGCTAAAGTTGATTTTAATTCAATTGAATTACCTCTAATCAAAACTTCTCCAACTCTAAGTGAAGAAGAAGTTAAAAATACTCAGCAAAGAGCCGAAAAGTTTTTAGGTAAAAATTTAATTATTACCAGTGAAGAAAACCAATGGGAACTTAAAGAAAATGATTTAATTGGTTTTCTTTCTTTTACCAATGGTTTTGATCAAGAAAAAACTGCTAGTTGGTCAGCCAATCTGGCAACAACTGTTAATCGTTTACCGGAAAATGCAGCTTTTCAATTTACTGAAGGCAAAGTCACAGAATTTCGACCAGCTAAAGATGGTTTAAACCTTGATCAGAAAAAAACTGTTGATTTAATTGCTCAGAGCATGCAAGCAATTGAAAAAGGTGAAACCCCTCAAGAGATTAAATTGCCTTTAACAAAAACTCCACCTTTAATTAAAACCGCGGAGGTTAATAATTTGGGTATTAAAGAATTAGTTGGTCGAGGTGTTTCTTATTTTCAAGGCTCAATCCCTAATCGAATTCATAATATCCAATTAGCCACTTCCAGATTAAATGGCTTGCTCATTCCTCCAGGAGAAACCTTTTCTTTTAATAAAAATTTAGGTGATGTTTCCGCAAGCACTGGCTACAAAGAAGCTTACATTATTAAAGAAGGTCGAACCATTTTGGGTGATGGTGGTGGTGTCTGCCAAACTTCGACCACTCTTTTCCGCGCTGCTTTAGAAGCTGGCCTGCCAATTGTGGAACGTAAAGCCCATGCTTACCGGGTTACCTATTATGAACAAAATTCTTCTCCTGGTTTAGACGCCACGGTTTTTGACCCAAGTGCTGATTTAAAAATTAAAAATGATACCCCTGCTCATCTTTTATTGCAAGCTAACTTTGATGCTTCTAAAAAAATGTTAGTTTATGAACTTTACGGCACCAATGATGGTCGAAAAGTCACTTTAACAACCCCTAAAGTTTGGGCTTTAACTCCTCCACCGCCAGCTCTTTATCAGGATGATCCAACTTTGTCTCAGGGAACAGTCAAACAAATTGATTGGCAAGCTTGGGGAGCCAAAGTCGCTTTTGATTATCTAGTAGAACGCAATAATGAAGTTTTACAAAAACAAACTTTTTATTCTAATTATCGAGCTTGGCAATCCGTTTTCTTAAGAGGTACCAAACAATAAAAGAAGCTTATTAAGAAGACAATCTGCATAAAAAGAAAATTATTTATCATCAATTTTTAAAATGATTATTTTAGGCATTGAAACCAGTTGTGATGAAACCGCTGTGGCCATTATTCAGGATGGCAAAAAGATTCTCGCTAATGTGGTGGCTTCTTCATTAGAACTGCACCAAAAAACCGGCGGTATTATTCCAGAAGTTGCCGCCAGAGAGCAATTAAAATGCCTTGTCCCGGTAATTAAAGAAGCATTAGATATAAGTAAGCTAAAACCTAAAGATCTAGACGCCTTGGCAGTTACCAGCGGTCCTGGACTTATTGGTAGTTTGCTTATCGGCGTTGAAGCTGCTAAAACTTTAGCTTTTGCTTGGAAAAAACCTTTAATCCCTATTAATCATCTTCAAGGTCATCTTTATGCTAATTGGTTAGAAACAGACAATCCACCTCAATTCCCAATTCTTGGCTTAACTGTTTCTGGAGGTCACACTGATTTAATTGTTATGAAAGACCATCAAAAAATTAAATGGTTAGGAGGAACTCGTGATGATGCAGCTGGTGAATGTTTTGATAAATGTGCTCGTTTATTAGAATTAGGTTATCCTGGCGGACCAGCTATTGGTAAAGCTGCCAGTGAATGGGTTACCAGTAATTCTAAAGTAAGAATTCTTCTTCCTCGACCAATGATCAATGATCAAACTTTAGATTTTTCTTTTTCTGGTTTAAAAACTGCAGTTCTAACCCAAGTTAAAAATCTGAAAGAGAAAAAAGAGTTTAATAAAGAGAATATTATGGCCTTGGCTTATGAAATTCAGGAAGCCATTACTGATGTTTTAGTTAAAAAGACTTTAAAGGCGATTTCTCAAAACCAAGTTAAATCTTTATTACTAGCTGGTGGAGTAACTGCCAACCCCCGCTTAAAAGAAAAAATGAAAGACGCTATAGAAAAACAAGAAATAAAAATACCACTATTTATTCCTAAGCCATTATTTTGTACTGATAATGCTGCTTTTGTAGCCAGTTGCGCTTTTTTTAATTTCAAGCCAGCTCCTTGGCAAAAAATCCAAGCTGACTCTAGCCTCGAAATCGAAGAAGTGATAAAATTTTAGGCAATTAAAAAATATATGGAAAAAAATTACGAACCGCAAAAAACGGAAAAGAAGATCTACGAACTTTGGATAAAAGGTCAATATTTCCAACCCCAATTTGATAAAAATAAAAAATCACAAAAACCGTTTGTCATCACCCTTCCCCCACCTAATGTGACTGGAGAACTTCATTTAGGCCATGCCCTTTGTTGTTTGGAAGATTTAATGGTTCGTTACCATCGCATGCTAGGTGAACCAACTTTATGGTTGCCAGGTTTTGATCATGCTTCTATTGCTGTTGAATATCTAATCAACAAACAATTAAAAAAAGAAGGAACCAATAAACAATATATCGGCCGAGAAGAATTTTTAAAAAGAGCCCATGATTTTGCCAATAAGTCTAAAGACCATATCAAAGGCCAACTTCAATCTTTGGGTTTTTCTTTAGACTGGAGTAAAGAAGCTTATACTATGGATGAGCAGCATTCCAAAGCTGTTAAAGAAGCTTTCAAAAGAATTTACGATAAAGGCTTAATATACCAAGGTGAGCGAATTACCAATTGGTGCCCTCGATGCCAAACCGCTTTATCTGATTTAGAAAATGACTATCAAGAAGAAGAAGGCTATCTTTATTACATGAAATATGGACCTTTTACTTTAGCCACCACCCGTCCAGAAACTAAATTCGGCGATACGGCGGTAGCTGTTCATCCTCAAGACAAACGTTACCAAAAATGGATCGGCAAAGAATTTATTTATGAATCCTTGCTTGGTCCGAAAAAAATGATCGTTGTGGCTGATGAAGTGGTTGATCAGAAATTCGGCACTGGCGTTGTTAAAGTTACCCCTGGTCATGACCCAGCTGATTTTGAAATCGGCCAACGTCATAATCTAAAAATTATTCATGTCATTGATCAAAAAGGAAAATTAACTGAAGTGGCTGGTAGATTTGCTGGCTTATCTGTTCAAGAAGCCAGACAAGCAGTAGTAAAAGAACTGGAAGAAAAAGGCGATATTATTAAAATAGAAAGAATTACTCATAATGTCGGCCATTGTCAGCGCTGCGGTATGATTACGGAGCCTATGGTTTCGAAACAATGGTTTATTAAAACCCAAACTTTAGCTAAACCAGCTATTGAAGCCGTTAAAAAAGGCAATATTAAAATTATTCCCAAAAGATTTGAAAAAGTTTATTTAAACTGGATGGAAAATATTCGCGATTGGTGTATCTCCCGCCAGCTTTGGTGGGGACACCAAATTCCTATTGAAGGAGAAACCGATGTTCTAGATACTTGGTTTTCTTCAGGTCTCTGGCCTTTTGCTACTTTAGGCTGGCCCGAAAAAACTGATGATCTACAAAAGTTTTTCCCGACAACTATCAGAGAAACCGGCTATGATATTATCTTTTTCTGGGTAGCTCGGGAAATCATGATGAGCTTATTCTTAACTGGTAAAATCCCCTATAAAACCGTTTATCTCCACGGACTATTACGTGATAGGCAAGGTCAAAAAATGAGTAAAACTAAAGGTAACGGCTTAGATCCGTTGGAGCTAACCCAAAAATACGGCACGGATGCCTTAAGAATGGCTTTAATTGTTGGCAATGCCCCGGGCAACGATTTATCTTTAGCTGAAGATAAAGTAAAAGCTTATCGCAATTTTGCCAATAAAATCTGGAATGCCGCTAAATTTGTTCTAGATAATGAAGAAATAAAAATTGAGCAAAAAAGTTCCAAGCCAGATAAAAATGATTTATGGATTTTAGAAGAAACCGAAAAAATAACTAAGAAAATAACTGGCTTTATTAATCATTACCGTTTTGATCTGGCGGCCGAAACTATTTATCATTTTTTCTGGCATACTTTTTGCGATCAGTACTTAGAAATGAGTAAAAAAAGAAGACAAGAAGCTCAATCAACTCTTTTAAGAGTTTTAGAAACTTCTTTAAAGCTGCTCCATCCTTTTATGCCTTTTTTAACTGAAGAAGTTTGGCAAATTGCCAGAGAAAAAAATAAGCTTTCTAAAAATGAAAAACTCTTTCAACAAGAAGCTTTAATTATTGCCTCATGGCCAAAAAAATAATTTACTCCCAAAAAGCAAAGAAGAAGATAACTGGCTTGATTTTAAATAAAATTAAAACTGGTCGTCATCTAGTTAAAAAAATAACACAAAAAATAAGGAGTCGGATTGGTTTTATTGGTATTCTTTTATTTTTATTCATAATTTTTGTTTCCTTATTTTATCCTCAAAGTGAAATCCAAAGAATTAAATCACAACTTATTAGAAATCCTTTTAATTTTGATAATCATTTAACCTTAGCAAAAAAATTTATAGAGAATCATCAGTTTGCTGAAGCCGAAAGAACATTATTATTAGCTGAAAAAATTGCTAATTCCCGATTTTTAAAAGACAATTTAAAAAAAGAGACTATTCAGGAAGAAAAGCTTATTAAGTTAGAAGAATTATGGCAAGAAAAAAATATGGCTGATCCTAAAGATATCCAAAGATTGATTGCTTCTTGGGAAAAAATTATTGCGGTTAAACCTGATTATCGAGATGGTTATCTTCAATTGGCTTTTTTAAATTACAAAATCAACCAAACAGAAAAAGCCCTTTTAAATTTAAACAAAGCTTTGGAGCTTGATTCTAATTTTGAAGTTAGTTTGAAGTTAAAAAAAATTATTACTCAGCCTTAGTTTCTTCTTCTTTCTTTTCTTCTGTTCCTTTGGCTTCTCCTTCTTCACCCTCAGCTTTTACTTCACCCTCAGTTTCTGCGCCTTCTTCAGCTACTGGAACAACAACCTCTTCTTCTTTAGCTAAAGCATCAATCTTGGCTAAAACTTCTTGACCTTCAGTTAAGATTTTAATCGCTTGATCAACTTTAATATTCTCTACTAAAACAACATCATCAATAGCTTTTAGCTCAGAGATATTAACCTCTATCTTTTCTGGTAAATCAGCTGGTAAGGCTTCGACTTCAACTTCAGATAAAGGCTGAATTAAAATACCGATTTTGTCTTTCACTGCTGGTGACTCACCAATTAGTTCCACTGGAACTTTAGTAGTGACTTTTTCTTTCAAGTCAACTTCATAAAAATCAGCATGAAGTGGATCACCGCTAACAGGATGAAATTGAACAGCATGAATTAGGACTGGACGGGTTTTTTCTTCACCTTCAACTTTTAATTCTAAAAGACTAGTTTCTCCAACTTCTTTAAAAACTGGTAAAAAGGATTTAGTGGTCAACTGAACTGCTAATGATTTAATTTTTTTACCGTAAATATTAGCGGGAATAATCCCCTGACGACGAAGAAATTTTACTTCTCGACCAATAACTTTTCTTTTTTCGATGTTTAAGACTGTTTTTTCTTTTTTAGCGGTCATTGTTCTGTCATTCTATCATTTTATGAGACTAATTTCAAAGACTAAATCTTGATTAAACTGAGGACTGAAAAAAAGACCTTCAGTTGTCTGGCTGGGTTTTAATTTATTAGCTAAAGCGGTCACCCCTAAAGGCGGGGTCAGCCAAAAACTAAAAGCTTCATCTTCAATCCCCGACTGTTTCTGTAACAGAAATAAGTAGCGGCTTTTGGATTCATTCCATTTTTGAGCTAATCGATAAACAACTTCAACCGATCTTTTCTCTTGAATCGGTACTTCAATTAAAAAGCCAAAAACTTGATAAGAATTTTCTTGTTTAATCTCTTTATCAAAAATCTCTTTAATCTGACCAGTCTGAGGATCAGTAATTTTTAAACTAACGATCTCGCTACCAAAAGGGGTATAAAGACGCAAATAGCTTTTATAGCGACCAGCTGGAAAAGCCTCAGAGGGTGAAGTATTATGATAATCAAGCTTTAAAGTTTCCTGAATTATTCCATCTATAGCTATTTTTACCTGATGAGAAAAACTTCTTTTTAAAAAATAGTTAGCCTTATTAATCCCAACATTAGCCTCAGCTACCATTAAATAATCAGTTAAACATTCTTCTTGAGATAGTTGGCATTTTATACTTCTTATCTCGCCACTCCAACCTAAACTTCTAATAATGGTCATGGCTTGAGGATCCTCAAGCCAAAGAGTTAAATCTTTAGATTTTAAACAGGGTAATAAATTTTTAGCCAAACCAAACCAGATTTTCTGATCCCCTTGCTTTATTTTGTCAAACAAAACTCGAGAAACACTGCCTAAGAAATCTTGCTTTTGGGTTGAGCCTGGAAAAAAATTAATTTCTGAATGATACTCAGCCCTTTCGAAAAAATTTTCTGCATTAATCTTTTCTTGATAATCAGGCAGATCAATCTCCCCTACTGCTTTTAAAATCCGCTGAGCTAGCAGAAGATTAAGACCAATCACTCCATCAACCTTTCGACCGGTTTCTTTTTCTAAAAACCAGGCAGCTCTAGCCGCTGAAGACGGAAAATCTGGATCCCAATTAGAATCACGTAAATACCAGCCAGCCTCTCCTAAATATTTTTTTAAATCTTCAGGTGGCTCAACATGACCTTTTAACTGCCCATCAGCGCTATAGATATCTTTAACTTCAAAATCAACTAACTGCCCTTGAGAAAAATTAATCAAACCATAAGAGCCGATAAAACCTCCTGTTGGTCTTAACTCACTATTATTTTGGAAAAGGATCAAGTAGGTTTTATTCTTTTCTAAACCAATTAATGAAGGTAAAAGATTAATCCCTTCTCTGGCTTGAAGAAGAAGGCTTCTGATTTCAGTTAATTGCAATCTTTCTGGTCGATCCCCCATTTGACTTTCAGCTAAAGAAAGTTGACTAAAACTTTGATCAAGGTCAACTTGAATTTTTTTAATCACCGGACCAAAAGCAAAGCTTTCTTTTTGGAAAACAGATCTTAATAAATTTTCTAACTCCAAAGTAGCTTTTAAAAAACTATTAACTCCGCCAGCACTCGTTCCTCCTAAATTTAAAAGCCGGTTTAACTCTGTAGTTTTTTCCTGACTGAAAAAATTTAAAACTGGATTGATTGTTTCTAGTTGTTTTTCACCTTTTTGGAAATATTTTTGAGCTGAAAAAGATTGGCTAGCAGCTTTAACAAAATTTCCTTGGGTTAAAGAACTTTTAGTCATCTTTAAATTCTGCCAACCCAAAAAGCTCCAAAGCCCCAAAGAAAGAAAAGGAGAAAAAACTAAAATAATGATTAAAATAATTAAAAAAGGTAAAAACGGTTTTGGAGAAAAATTCTTTGACAAAAAAGATTTTTTTATTTCTTTCTTTTTATCTTTTACTTCAAAAGATTTTTCTAATTCTTCTAAGCCCTGAGATAAATTAACCCTGGTTTGCCAACCAAGGTTTTTATTATTCTGTATAAGAAAAAAAGATTTACCTTTTGTTCCCCCACCGAATATCGCTTTTAATAAACCATAAATAAAGTCAGTTATAAAGATCGCTTTTTCTTTATCGGTTTCATTAAGGTGAAGAAATTTTTGATAATCTTTCAAAGACATCCCCGGACCATAGACATAAGCAAAACGGACAATTCGAATATTAAGTTTTTTTTCAAAAGCCAGTTGAAAAATTTTTGTTTCCAAAGAATCTTTTTCTGGTAAAGAAGATAACGCAAAAAGAATTTTTGTTTGCGGTAAACTGGCATCAAGAACTTCTTTAATTAAAGTCCAATCTTGATGAAAACAAAAAACATAATCACCTTTTCTAAAAATTTCTAAATTTAAATTGCGAGTAAAAAAAACTGGTTGGCAATTATAAATTAAAAGAGCTTTATTTAAAAAATCATTAGCAAAACTTTCACCACCAATAATTAAAACTGAAGGTTTTTCTTGGCTCTCGCCAACTTTGTGAAAAATTTTATCGTCCATAAGTTTAATTTCTTAAAGCAACAATGTGAAAAATAAAACTAATATTTTTCTTGATCTAAAGTTTGATTGACTAAACTATCCGCTTGATAATTTTCTGACCGGGGAACAAAATTATAAAAAATTTTAGAGTCAATTTTTTCTTCTAATTCTCTGATTTTAATGATTAAACTTTTAAGTTTAAAATCTTTAACTTTATATAATCCGCTTAATTGACTCACCACTAATTTTGAGTCCAGATAAAAATAAATTTTTCTTTCTTTACTTTCTCCAATCGGATTATTAATTAAACAAGACAAGGCTTCGATAACTCCTTGATACTCGGCAACATTATTAGTTGTCGGTCCTAAATATTTTCCAAAACCAATTAAAACTTTTCCCTGGAAATCTTTAATCACTACCCCAGCAGCAGCTGGTCCTGGGTTACCTCTAGCCCCACCATCAGTAAAAATAATTAAATCATTCTCATTAAGATTTTTTATCATTTAAAAAACTTACCTTTCTGTTTAATAATTTGAATTAATGTTTTAGGAAAACCAAATAAAGATGGTACCACCCCAATAGTCCGATAAATAAAAATACTAGTGATAATTAGAACTATCATTTCCGTTAACATTGTTACTGTCGCTGCTCCCCAATAAGAAAATCTAGGGATAATTATTAAATTTAAAACAATATTAAAAATAAGAGCAAAAAAAGCAATGAAAAAATAAGGATTTTGTTTTTTTAAACTGATTAAAGTATAGCCAGTTAAATGATTAAAATAAGAAAGAAAAATCGCTAAGGATAAAATCTTAAGAACCGAGACTGCTGGAAAAAATTCTTGGAAACGACTCATGGTTAAGAATTTAACAATAAATGGGGCGGCTAAAAAAACAAAAATCAAAATTACCACACCCATCATTAACAAAACATCAAAGGTCTTTTGATAAACAATCTTAAATTTATTTCGCCAATCGTCTTGGTTGGCATATTGAGAAATAACTGGCAACAAAGAACTCATTAAATAAGCCGCCCCTAAAATTAAAACATCATAAACCCGATAAGCTAAGGCATAAATTCCCACGGCCTCATTCCCTTTTATAGCTCCCAACATCACTGTGTCAATTTTATTGTCGATACTAAACATCAATAGAACAGCTCCCATCGGCAAAGACTGTAGAAGAAATTTCTTTAAAAAAGAAAGGTCAATTTGCTGACGAAAGCTGATTGTTTTAAAAGCCAAAAACCCAGCAATAAAAACCGCAGCCACATTAGCCGCTAAAACTGCCCAAATCAAAGGGAGCAAACTAGACCGAGCTTGAACCAAAAACCAAGAAATCGCAAAAATTGAAGCGCTAGCTAAAATATCAGCTATAGCTAATTTTTGCATTTGCATTTTTGTCTGAAAGATTAAACCAAAAGAGGCTTTAACCGCAAAAAGAATAAGAATAATGGAACCGATTAAGATCCCCTGTCGAATAATTAAATTATCAGCCCTGCCAAAAGGTAACCAAAAAGCTGTACCAATTAATAAAAGCGAGCCAAAAACAGCTAGAGCTAAGCGAAGGAAAAAGACATTAACCAAAATTTTATCTTGTTTCTCTTTTAAACTTGAAGCTTCCCTAACCCCAATAGTCGCTGTCCCCCAATCAGCAAAAGAACCAAAAATGGTTACTAAAGTTAAAATATACATGTAGCTGCCATAACCATCGCGACCTAAAAAAGAAGTTAAAAGAATAGTTAGGGCCAAACCAAAACAAACCGTAATAAGTTTAGTAACAATCTGAATAATGGTATTTAAAGCCACCCTTTGGGAAAGATGCATAAAACAATTATAATCGCTATTTAATTTATTTTCGACCAAGAGAAACCGAAGACAATTGCTAAGAGTAATTGATTTTGCTGGAGCGTCAACCAATAATGATCATTTAGACTTAAAAGCAAAATCGCTGTTAAGCCTAAAGTTAAAAATAAAGAGGAAGGTGAAGAAAGTTTAAATAATCTTCGATAAGTTAAAATTAAAAACCAAAGAAAAATAATAATACCGGTAAAACCAGTTTCAGCTGCTACCAGCAAATAAAAATTATGAACTGGTTGTAACCAATAAGTAAAGCCAACCAATGACCAATAGTCAGGCAAACGAACAATAAAATTATTAAGACCTACTCCAGCTAAAGGATAATTATTGACCATTAAAAAAGCTGATTTTATTAATTGGCTTCTTTGAAAAAAAGCCTCGTTAGTTGAAAAGCGGGGGAGTAAGAAAAATAAAGCACCGCTCATTAATAAAAAGAAAAAGCTAACTAAAAGAAATTGTTTACGTTTTTTGTAAATTTTTTTAAAGATCAGATAAAAAATAACCAGGATTCCCAAAACCCAAGCTGAGCGAGAAAAGCTTAAAATAATAGTGGCGATTCCTAAAAAATAAGTCCAGATTTTAATATTTTTGGCGATAATATTTTTAGGTTGCCAAGCAATAAACAAAATTAAGACAACCAGAATAAAACCAGCCAAAGCATTAGGATGAGAGAAAGTTCCATAAGGCCGTAAGATCAATTGACCATTAAAAATTGCCTTAGCAATTCCCGGAGTGGCTAAATTAAAAGTCCGCTCACCGCCCCACCAAAAAAGACCACCTAAAGAACTTTGAGTAAAAAATTGAATCAAAGCAATTAAAGAGGAGTAGATAACCGCAAAGGCTAGCGGAAAATAAGTAAAAGATAATTGATAATCATGCTTGGAAATATACCAACCAAGAAAAAACAGTTCGATGATTTTAAAAAGTTTTAAAAAACCAACTCCAGGATTAAGGGCCAATAAGACATTTACTAAAAGAAAAAGGAAAATAACTCCAAGAAGAAAAAGGTTTTCTTTATTTTGTCTTTGATTTTTTTTAACCAGAAGGGCTTTTTTTATCTCTTCAACCAACCAGAGAATTAATAAAGCAAAAACTAAAATATCAGTTAAATAAATAACCGGAGAAAAATAATCAACTCTTAAGCCTAGAACATAACTCCAGTTGGGCCAAAAATGTTTACCTAACTGAAAAGGTAAAAGTAAAAGAAAAAGCCAAAAAATTTTTTGTTGAAGCTTCATGGCTAATATTGCCAACAACAAGGTTTTCCTTGTTTTTTTAAATATTAAAAAACGGGGCAGTTTTAAGATTTTAATTTAACCACAATATGTCTTTGATCGCCTTCGCCTTCGGAAACGGTTTCTACTTCTGGATGATCAGCTAAAATCACATGAACAATCCTTCTTTCAAAAGAAGACATGGGTGGTAAAAGCTGGCTCTTACCTGAGGTTTTAACTTTCTCCGCAATGCTTGTCGCCATTCTTTCCAAAACTTCTTTTCTTTTTTCTCGATAGTCTTCAACATCAACTAAAACTCTTACCCATTCGCCACTTTTTTTAAAGGTAATCATGGTAATCATTTGCTGTAAGGCGGCTAAAGCCTGGCCATGATAGCCAATTAAAATCCCTGGATCTTCGGTCTTTAGCTGAATAACAAAAACTTCCTCTTCTTTTTTAATTGCGAAGGTAACTTTCATTTGCAAGAGCTCAAAAAGCTCTTGGGTTATTTCTTCAAGAATTTTAATTTGTTTATCCATGGGTTTAAACCTCCCCAACCACTAATATAATATTGTTGGACTAATGTTGATAGAGAAAAAATAAACCAATAAAGAACTAAACCTGATGGAAAAGTAAAACCAATAAAAATAGTCATTAAAGGGAAGAGATAAAGCATTTGTGACTGCATATTGGTAGCAAAATCATCAGTTTTTGTTTCGGTTTTTTCCGCTTCCTTCTTCAGTTTAGTTACGGCCGGCATCATCATTTTTGAAGAAAGAAATTGAGTCAGAGCCGCTAAAATTAGGAATAAACCTGGAAGAGGGAAGGATAAGCTTGGTAAACGGAAAACATCAGGCTTGGCTAAATTTAAATACCAAAACTGAGTATTAATTACTGTGCCTTCAGCTAATTTTAAAGAAGGATATAAAACTCCATTTAATTTTGCGATCACATCACCATCCACCCGAAGCACCCCAATAAAAGCCTGGTATAAAGCAATTAAAATAATTAACTGTATAATCTGAGGTAAACAACCAGCCGCTGGATTAGCTCCATGTTGGCGATAAAGCTCCATTTGAGCTTGAGCCATTTTTTGTTTGTCAGTACCATATTTTTTCTTAAGTTTTTCCAACTCTGGGGCTAACTCTTTCATTTTCTGAGCCGCTCGCATTGAAGGTAAAGTTAAAGGAATCAAAAGAGCCCGAATCGCTAAAGTTAAAACCATAATAGCTAAACCAAAGTTATGGAAGAGAATTCCATATAAAAAGATTAAGGCGTTAAGGATCGGCTGATAGAGTAATGTTTGCCAAAGTGACATAAATTATTTTTTCTTTTTATTATTTTTACTAACTGGTAGGGGATCAAAACCAGCTTTTCCCCAAGGATGACAGTGACTGATTCTTTTTAATCCTAACCAACTTCCTCGAATTATACCATACCGACTTATGGCTTGATAAGTATATTCCGAACAGGTTGGTTGAAAACGACAAGATTGATGAGTCAAAAATAAAAAAGGGGTTTTTTGCTGATAAAAGCGAATAAGAGACAAAATTAATTTTTTCATTCAATTGAACTAGAAATTAATTTTACTTTCTTAAAAATTTTTTTAACATCGTTTTCAATTTGAGAATAGTTAGCTTGAGTGGCTGTTTTTTTAGCTAAAAAAACACCGTCAAAACCTGGTTTTATTTTTAAAACTAAAGGTAAGATAGCCGCTGACAACCAACGACGTAAATGATTCCGATGATGAGCTTTTTTGTCAATCTTATTAGACACAATAAAGGCAAAACGAGAATTTTCTAAGGAAGGATTTTGTGGGGTTGTTAAAAAGCCAAAAAAATCACCCTGGTAAATTTGACCGGTTTTTTTCAAACGATTTAGTTCGGTCCGAAGAGGCAAACGATATTTTTTCGGAAGCATAAAAATAAAAAGGAATTAAAAAAATTAAAGCGTTAATTTCTTACGACCTTGAGCTCGGCGTCTTTTAATGACTTTACGGCCATCTTTAGTTGCCATTTTCTTTAAAAAACCATGTTTTTTGATTCTTTTTACTTTTTTCGGCTGGTAAGTTCTTTTGGTTGCCATCAAGCTAAGGATACAAAGATTTACCTAAAAAAACAAGGGGAAAATTAGCATTGACAAATTGTGGATAACCTTGTTAAATTAAAACATTATCTTCTGCCCTGCTCCTAATTTATCATGGATAAAGAAAAAGTTTGGTCCACTGTTTTAGAAAATTTAAAATTGACTCTTTCATCAGCCAATTTCTCTACTTGGTTTAGTCGCACTTTTATTACTGATATTAAGGAAGTCGATGAGCAAAGACAAATAACAGAAATCGGTTGCCCTTCAGCTTTTATCAGTAACACCATTGAAAACCGCTATTACGCCTTAATTAAAGAAGCTTTAGATAAAGCCACTCAAAAGAAAAACGATTTGATTTTTATTGTTAAACAAGGCAAAGTCCCTGCTTCTAAACAGAAATCAACCAATGAACCACTTTTTACAGAAATTAAAGAAGAAAGAACTGAAATAGAAGTAGCTTTGAAAAAAATCGGCTTAAGACCGGATTTTATTTTTGATAGTTTTGCGGTTTCTTCTTCTAATCAAATGGCTCATGCGGCTGCCATGGCAGTGGCTCAATCACCAGCTAAAGCCTACAATCCTTTGTTCTTATATGGTGGGGTAGGGGTCGGAAAAACTCATTTGATGCAAGCGATTGCCCATGAAATTCTTAAAAAGAATAGTCGGGCGAAAATTATTTATTGTATGGGTGAAGAATTTACCAATGAAATTGTTAATGCCATTCGCGAAAAAACTACTAAAGAATTTAAAGATAAATACCGATCTACTCATTTGCTGATGGTTGATGATATCCAATTTATTGCTGGTAAAACTACTGTTCAAGAAGAGTTTTTCCACACTTTTAATGCTATCTGGCGAGCTGGCGGACAAATTGTTTTAACTTCTGATCGACGACCAGAAGAAATCAGTAAACTGGAAGACCGTTTACGTTCTCGTTTCGAAGGTGGATTGATTATTGATATTGAGCCACCTGATTTTGAACTACGAACCGCCATTCTTTTAATTAAGGCCCAGCAAAAAGATATCCGACTTCCCATGGATGTGGCCCAATTAATTGCCAGTAATATTACTTCCATTAGAAAAATGGAAGGGTTCTTAACTCGTTTAATCAGTGAGGTACAAACAAAAAAAACTGTTATTAATCCTGATTTGATTACAGCTTTGCTAGGCCAGACCAATGGCCTTATCAATCCTCAAAAATTAGTTAAACCTAAAGAAGTTTTAAGTTCGGTCGCTAATTTCTATAATTTACGCCTAGCGGATATTACTGGCCAAAAAAGAGATAAGAAAATTGCTGTTCCCAGACAAATTGCCATGTATCTTTTAAGGAATGATTTAAAAACTGCCTTAATGGATATTGGCCGTTATTTAGGCGATAGAGATCACACCACTATTATGTATGGTGTGGAAAAGATCACTAAGCTTTTGCCTGAAGATGAGGATTTGCGTGTTGATATTATGGGGATAAGGAAAAAACTTTATGGATAAGGGTTTTAACTTTTACACTTATCCACAAAAAAGACAAAGTTATCAACTGATTTTTAAACAGAAATAAAACCCAAAAGGCGTGATTAAAAAAGATGAATCATTCACTTATCCACAAGACTACTAATGCTACTATTTTAAACATAAAAAGTTGTAAGAAGGCATTTTATAAGGTAGAATGAAAAACAATTAATAATAAATAAATTTAAACAAAAAATGAAAGTCTCAATTCTTCAAGAAAACTTAGCTAAAGGCTTAAACACTATTAATCGCTTTATTACTACTAAAGCACAATTACCAATTTTAAATAATGTTTTAATTAAAACTGATCAGGGAAGATTAAAACTTTCAGCAACTAATTTAGAAACCGGTATTAATTTTTGGCTAGGAGCTAAAGTTGAAGAAGAAGGAGAAATCTGTGTACCTGCTAAGAATTTAACTGAATATATTACTTCCTTACCAGCTGGTAAAGTTGATTTGGAAATGAAAGAAAGTCTTTTAAAGATTAACTCTGGTTCTTATCAAGCTCAGTTCTTAACTTCACCTTCAGTTGAATTTCCAGTTATTCCTACTTTAGAAAAAAAAGCGGAAATTAATTTAAGTTTTAAAGATTTATCAGTAGCGGTTGCTCAAGTAGCTTTTGCCGCCTCTCAAGATGAAGGTCGACCAGTTTTAACTGGAGTTTTATTAAAAGTTAAAAAACAAAGTTTATTTTTAGTGGCCACTGATGGTTATCGTTTAAGTGTTAAAGAAATTAAAGATTTAAAAGAAATTGAAAAAATAGGGCAAACAGAAGAGCTTTTAATTCCTGCTAGAGCTTTAATGGAAGTGGGAAAGATAATGAGTAATAGTGAAAATGAAAGCACTCTAGGATTAACCATTACGCCAAAAAACAACCAGATTATTTTTTCCACTTCAGAAGTAGAAATTATTTCTCGGTTGATTGAGGGTAAGTTTCCAGACTTTGAAAAAATTATTCCTGAAAAAAGAAAAACAAAAATTATTATCGATACCGAAAGTCTCTTACAAGCCGTTCGTACGACCTCAATCTTTGCCCGAGAAGCCGCCAATATTATTAAAGTGGAGGTTAGTGACTCTAAGATGGAAATTAGTGCTAATAATCCACAAATGGGTGAGAATAAAATTAAGTTGGAAGTGAAGACTGAAGGTGAAGGTGGAAAGATTGCTTTTAACTCTCGTTATCTTTTAGATTTTCTTAGTTCAGTTAAAACTGATTTAGTTAGTTTGGAGATTGGTGATGCTTTAAACCCTGGAGTTTTCTCCCCAGCTAATGATTCTTCTTATCTTCATGTAATCATGCCGATTCGAGTTCAAGAGTAAAAATAATTACTTTCTTATATTCTTTTTTATTCTTTTAACTATTTTAGAAGATATTCGTCTTTAATAGCTGGAAGATAAATTCCTACTTTAGCCGCACGTTCATTATTTAAAATTGCTTGTCCGCTAATAAAAAAGATGGGTTGAAGATAAGGTTGGGGTATTTCTGTTTTTAGATAAACTAATTCAATTTCATTCAAATCAATATTTTTAATATTCTGAGAATCATCCTTAATAATAGTATCACCACCAATTAATCTTAGATTATTAATAGTTTTATTATTTTTTAGCGCTTGAAGAATTTCACTTTTACCTTTTAAAGGATATAAACTTAATTCTTTTAATTCAGAAAATAAAGAAGAATAATTAAATTTCAAAATTTCTAAATTTTCTCCAATTGTTAAATTTATTGCAGCTTCTTTAACATTTATATTATTTATTTGATATTCGAGAGAAAGATTAATAAAATCAGCATTCTCTGGAGAATTTACTTCTTCAATATCTGATTCCTTGTCTTTATAATATTGATTTTTGATTAATACTAAATTAGTATTTTCAATTAAAGGGGAAAATTCTTTTTCTTTTATAAAGCTCCAGGTAAAATTTTCAGCTTCATTTAAAGATGGTAATTTTCTTTTTATCCCAGGTATAAATAAGAACCCCTTTTTATTTGTGTAATTAACTTCTCCTTTACTTAAATTAATAGATAAATTTCCAATTTCTTCATCTTCCCAAAAATAAAAAATATCTTTTGAAGACTGATCTTGTTGGACAGTTGGCTCATTTTTAAAATTAAATCTATTAGCAATAGAGATTGCTTCCTGATTACTAAAAATTTGTTTTTTAATTTCGAAAACTAAAGCCTCTTTTTTTAATTGAGGAAAATCTTTTTCTAAAGAAGAATATTCAGGTTGATTTTTAATTTGATAGCTAGATAAAGCTAGAATAGGTATTTTTAATAGATCCTCAACTTTTATTTTTGGTTGATATTTATTAATAAAATAGGTAGAGGTAAAAAATGCTACTAGAAAAGCCAAAAGTATAAAAACCCAATATTTTAAAATAAATTTTTTTAAATTCATCATTTTGAATAATTTAATTTTAACATTTTTATTTTAATAACTTACAATATTACCTATCGTGCATTTTCCAAAAGTAGGCTGAATTATTGGAATTGTTGTTCCTCCATTTTCATTTTTTATATTTTGAATTACAAGAGATCTTGATATTGTTGGTGATTTTGGGGTATATGGAGGTAACATTGCCATTAAGGGAGGAAAAGTTGGAACAATTTTATTATCTGGGTATATTCCTTTTGATCCTCCATAAGACCAGCGACGAGCACCATCACCAGTTCGAAATTCATAATGTAAATGAACTCCCTGTGTCCCAGAATTACTCATATAACCAATGATTTGTCCTTTCACAATTGGACCCGAAGCGCGACCTTCCTTACGCATATGAAAATATTTAGTTGTAAAAGATGTTCCTTGGCAGATTCCTTTAATTGTTACATAGTAGCCAGCACCAAAACCATTAGGATTCTCTTCATTCATGGAAGCATCGCCATTATGTGTAGCATAAATAGCTGTTCCATCGCTGTTATGAATATCAATAGCTTCTTCACCATGAGGGCCGTGAGAATAACTTCCCATGGGACCTTGAGTAAGACCACCGCAAGTTGGCCAGCGGACAGTATCTGGGCAATCACCAGGAGGATTACCAATAATAACTGAAGCGCTAGTTACTCCTGGAAAGTTACCAGCAGCTTCTTCATCATTAACAGCAAACCAAGCTTTAACAGTATTTATAATAGCAGTGTCGTTATAAGAAGAATTAACATTAATAGAATATTCTGCTTCCCAAGTTTCACCAGGACTAATCTCTTTACCTTTTTCTTTTAATTCTTCATCAAATGAATAAGGCTGGGGTTTGGATGGATTTCCAATGGAGCTAAGAGAAATTTCTTCATTAATAGAAATAATACTTAAACTTTTATCCTTGGCTGTAATAGTAACTTTATATGAAATTTCTTTACTTTCATTATTTTGGAGATTTTGTATTGTTTGTGGATTAGCAGTTTTTTCTAATATAAAATAGGGTGATTCATAAGCAGAAATAGTATTTTTATCAGTTTCCGTCATCTTTGCAGGTAAAATAAATGAACCGCTAACAACTAAAACAATAAACAAAGTTAAAACAGCCATAGTGCTTAAAAAAATAATTAAGAAAAGGGCTATAGGGAAGACAACTGGTGTTGCTCCTAAAGCGATAAAAAAGCCACCAATTCCAGCCCCAGCGGCAGTTAAGGCTATAGGAGCCATAATAAAACTAACTAAACCTAAACCACCAAAGACAATTGGGATAATTCCAAACAAATTTAAAGGATTAGGAATAAAAACTAAAGCAATAATCCCAATCCCAACTGCCATTAAAGCTTTTTCTGGGTCATTAATAACTTGTTTAATAAAATTAATAATTTTCCCTCCAATAAATTTCACAGCCTCAAGGGCAATGGAAGCTACTGCAATCACGACTCCAGGAACTCCACCAGCGGCAGTCCCAGCGATAGTGGCTCCTAATTCTATTCCTAGTCTTGTTGCTGCCCAAACTGCAACCTTTTTAGCACCGGCTTTAATAACTTTACCAGCTGCAGTTTTAGCTAGCCATTTAATTGCAGGTTGAGCAATTTTTTTAGATAAAAATTGTCTGGCTGGAGTTAAGAAAGAGTTATATTTACCTTTAGTGATAAATTTACTAAATCTTTCATAAATATTAACAAGGGAACGAAGTCGATTAAAATTTCCTTTAAGAAATCCAGCATAACCGCCTCCAGCCCAATCAGTATTTGGGGAAAGTCTAGGAAGATTAGCTTTTAAATCATCGTCATATATTTTTTGTCGACCAGTAGCTTTGCTAAAATGATAATAATGTTTTAGAATTGCTACCGCTGGCTTGTCTTTATAAAAAACATTGCCTTTTTTGTCTTTATATTCAATCTTTTGTTGTTCTTTAAAGCGAGCTGCTTTATCTGAAAGTTTTAACAAAAGAGGGTGTTTTTCAGGGACTCCTATTTCTTTAAGATATTTAATGCTGGCTTGAAAATCTTCATAGAAAACTCCCTGTCTAATCATCGCTTGCCATTCAGGAGTTGCTTCTTCAGCGGCTACTTTTAAAAGATTAGCTGGCAGAGTATAAATTCCTCTTTCAATAAGGGCGGCAGCGGCTTTGGGGTATAGAACAGTATAAATTGGCAAGAAAGTAACTTCATCAGGGTTTTGAGATAACTTATCTAAAACAGTTTGAGGAAGAGTTGTTTCTAAGTTAGAAGGAGTTGTTTTTATAAGCTCTTGGAAAGGCCGAATAATTGTTGGATTTGCCGCAATTTCCTGAGCTTCAGTGATTAGGTTTTCAACCCTACCTTTAGTTGTTTCCTCTTTAATTCTTTGAAATTCTTTTTCAATAATTTGTTCAGCTTCTTTTAAAACACCTTCTTCTTTTATCTTTTCAAACTCTTCATTAATAATTTGTTCGGCTTCTTTTAAAACCTGATTTTTAATTTCTTCAGTAAAGAAATCAGCTTGGGCTACTGGAGGAAGAGAGGAGATAGCTTTATCAGCAGCATTTTGAGCCATTTTTTCTGCCAATGGGAGAGGAATTTTAGAATCAGTTTTAAGAATGATCTTTTTAAATTCATCATTAAATTTTTGATAGCGCTTATAGTTTTCTTGAGAAGTAATCTTCTTTTGTAGCTCAACAACTTTTTTTTCTTCGTCTTTTTCATAAATTTTAACTAGTTCATTTAGATTTGGAGGTAAGCTTGGAGCTTCTTGATTAGCTGGTTGTGAAGAAATCTCTACGATCTTAATGGTCATTAAAGGTAAAAAGTCAGGATCATTAGGATCAATATTTACACCTAAAACTTGGGCTAATTCAATGATTTTATCTAAAGCATCTTTTCTGCTTAAATCTTGATGGGGCCAAGGCTCTTGTTGAAGATCATAGATAAGAGCCAGAAGATTTTCAAGTTGGAGAATTTCTTTTTCTTGGATCATACAACTGTTGGTGTTTCATTATCGGCAGCAGCAGGTTTACTTTGTTGAATCATGGCTTCTTTTTTTCTTTGCATTTCTAATAATTCTGATGGTTTGGTGGTAATTAAAAGATGTTCATCAGTTGAAGCCACAACTCGCATAGCTACATGATTTGGTCCGGCAAAAAATATTCCCTCACCGACATCTGAGGCCAATAAAAGTTGTTTTTCACCTTCGGAAAGATAAAAAACTTGAGCTACATGGTCAATAGAAGCTGGTGATTGTTTCATTAAAATCTGAATGGAAGAGTTGGTTAAAATAGCTTTGCCATAATCACTCACTAAAAAGTCATCAACATCTTGAGTGATAGTAGTTAAACCCAGATAATATTTTCTGGCCCGCTTAGCAATTGAATACAAGAAGCTGGCTGAATCAGGATATTTCATCATATACCAAGCCTCATCAACGATTAAAATTCTTTTCTTCATGTCTTTTTTAATTCTGGTCCAAATATAATCCAAAATAATAAACATGGCAATTGGTCGTAAGGTTTCTTCCATTTCTCTAACAGAAAAAACTGTAAAAGGGTTTTTAATATCAATATTAGAAGGTTGGTCAAAAATTCCTACAAAAGAACCTTTAACAAATTTTTCAATTCGATCGGCTAAGCCTTGGGCTTGAGCTTCTTCCATGCCAATTAGAGTTTTATAAAGATCTTCCATTAAAGGTGGTTCTTTTTTTTGGGTAGCTGGGTCGTTGGTGATACCTTTCATTTTATAAGTTAAGACTAGAGCTCGATCTAAAATAGCTTCTTCGGAAGAAGAAATTTGACCCATGATGATTTTAAATAAAGAATGTAAAGAAAGAATCTTCATTCCCAGTTCATTTTCGCCTTCTTCATAAACAGCGGCTAAATCAAAAGGATTTATTTTTGATTGGCTTTTAAAGCCAAAACTAATAAATTCGCCACCAACCGCTTCAGCTAATGCCTTATATTCTGTTTCTGGGTCAATAGCAATAATTTCCGTACCAAACATTAAGGAACGCAAGGCTTCTAGCTTAACCATATAAGATTTACCAGCTCCAGATTTAGCAAAGATAACAGAATTGGCATTTTCCAAACTAAAGCGATCAAAAATAATTAAAGAATCATTATGTTCATTAATGCCATAAAGAATTCCTTCATTAGCAGTTAACTCGGAAGAAGTAAAAGGAAAAGTAGTTGCTAGAGAGGTGGTATCCATATTACGAGTGATCATCAGCTTATCAACACAAGTGGGAATGGTAGTTTTAAAACCATCTTCCATTTGTAGGGTGGCGTGTTTGGCGATAATTAAAAGTGATCCTAAAGTAGAAACAACTTCTTTAGAAACTTTATTAAGTTCTTCTAAAGAATCAGCGGGAATCGTGACATAAAGACCAAATTGGAAAAAACGTTCAGAACCCTTGACTAACTGTTCCTGTAAAGAGCGAGCGTCTTCTAATTTAGCTTGGGTGCTGGGATTAATCAAACGACCCCTTTCTAAATCAGTTTGGGTTTCCGCTTCCATTTCCGCAATTTTCCTTCTTAAATTATCCAAGACGCCTTTACCTTCTACTGGATAAATATACATGGCGATATCTAAAGAATGATCAAAATTAATTAAGGGTGAAAGCCAGTTAGCAGAAACAAAACGAGGGTAGCCAGCGATAAAAAGAGTTCTAAAATATTTGTTACCGATTTTTAAGAAATCAAAATCAACTTCAATTGCTGGTGGGGCAATAATATCTTGGACAGAAACCATACCTTTACCTAACTGCAAAAGCGGCTCATTAGATTGAGGCTCAGGGTTATTATTTGTTATTGGTTGTTTAAGAAACGGTAGGTTCATTTTTAACTAGGTTATTAATCTGATCTCTAATAGTTTGTTCTTCTTTAATTGGCGTAACTGGTACTTCAGTTTGGTTTATTGGTTGTGGTATTGGCTGTATTGGCAGCTGTGGCTCTGGTTTTATTTCTGGTTCTAAAACTTGTTTAATTACTGGTTGTGATGGCATGGCGGTTTTAACAACTGGTGATTTATATTGAGAAGTTTCTGCCATTGGTTGACTCATAGTTTCTGGGTTATAAGTATTAAAGAAAAGCCGAATTAGTTCCTGACTTTCCATTTGATGACATTTTAAACCTAATCTAGCTAACTGTCTTAAAAGATGATCTCTTTTAGGATAAAGATTAATTTTGGCTTGTTGGACAATATAGGCTTTATCAAAAGGTAAGCCTTTTTTTTGGCTAGCGGTTTTCATTAGGGTTTTAGCTACGCCCAATTCTAAAGCCGTCATAGGAATAACTAGGTAAAACTTTTTATCCAAAACATTGTTTTTTTGAACTGTATCCTGAATAAATTGATGATATTTAGCAATTTGTTCCTTAATTAATTTTCTTTCTTCTTTAACCAGTCTTTCATCAATTAAGGATAAATAATGAGAAATATCTTTCATAGCTGAACGGATAACAATCTGAACACTGAAGTTTAATGAATTGAGAAGGGCAGCATAAGCATAGATAGTAGCTTCTTGTTCTTTTTCTGATAAAAGGCCGAAGTTGATGGCAGTGGTGGCTAAAACTAAACAAGAAGAGCCGTCTTTTAAAATAACAATACCGTCTTTAATATCTTCAATTTCCAAATGTTCTTGGGTTGAAGCGCGAATAGTGGTTTTGGCAGGATCAGACATAACTAATTTTGGGCTTTAGCCCTTATTTCAATTGGTTGGATAATTTCACCTTTAACGTCGATTTTAATTATATCAAAATTGAAGCCTTCTTTGTCGGTTTCAATTTCATAAATTCCGTTTTCTAAAGGAGTGACAATTAGAAATTGGCCAAGCTTGCTGGTTTTTAGAGCCCGGACAGGCACTCCTTGGGTATTTCTTATTTCCAAAATAGCACCTTCAATGATTTTACCTTCATTGTCTAAAACCATGCCTACAATAATATTTGGCCTAGTTGGTGGAGTAGGAATTAGTAAAGCGGGATTCATTTTGGCTTCAAAAATTGGTTTTCGAGGTCGACCAATCTTTTGGGGTAAAACAACAGGGCCTGGTTTAACTGGTTGAGCTTTTTCTGGCTCTGGAGTATTGGGTCTTGGTTGATAGTTGGGTGGTTGTGTGAAAGAAAAAGCTGGTTTAGGCTGAGAAATTGGCGGAATTGGCTGCGGATTAGTATTTGTTGGTTGAAAAGGATGAACTAGCTGGAAAAGATTGCCAACTTCTTTTAAAAAGCTTTCTTCTTGTTGGTCAAGCGGATTTTTATTGTCGTTATAAGGTAAAGTTGCCAAATATTGATTAAGCGTTTTTTTATCAGCAGTATATCTAGCTTGTTTATTTAAAGGCGCTTGAAGAATAATGGGATCAAACATTTCTGGTTTTTGTGCTGTTTTTTGCCAGACAAATTGAGTTGGGGCGAAAACAGCTTTAAAAAAAGCTATTACCCAGATACTTAATGGCCTTTCATTAATTGGTAAAAAAGCAAAAGCAAAACCAGAAAAACCAAAGCCGATAATTAACGGCCATTTAATGAAAGAGGCAAGAGGCATAGCATAAATTATCAAACCTAAAATAGCTCCAACTGCCAGTTGAGCGAACTGCTTTAAGGTCATGTCGCCGATTAAGCGGAATTCGTAAGAGTCGATATGTTGTGGAACGGGATGTTGGTCCATAATAGCTAAAAATTCCTACACAAAGCTGCCAATGGCGCTTTTCTTAACAGAACTTTTACGCTATAGGCAGTTTCTACTTTCTTCTATTCTAAATTGCAGCTAAGTTGACTTCAACTGTATATAAATCAATCAATTAAGAACCGCAATAGAACAAATTTAAAATAATGACTATGGAAAATTTACGAATTTTGTTATAATTATTTAAAGGGAGAATATATGTCAGAAAATGGAGATAATAATGAGTCAAACAGTGAATTTGATTCATGGCTTAAAAAGCAAGAAGAAAAAAATAAACAAAGAGATAAAAGGCTAGAGGCATCTTATCAAAGAATAGACAAAATTAAAGAAAAATTAAATATGTCAAATCCAGGAAAAGAATCAAATTTCTATAGAGGAGAAGATACAGAGAATGTTCATGAATTTAAAAATTGGCTTATCGATAAAGAAAATTTAGAGAAAATTGACAATAAAGAGTTTAAAACTTTTATAGAATTTACTGGTGGGATTGATCAAGTATATTTAAATACGACAGCTGTTTTAAATGGTTTAGATAAACTTCAAGATCTTGTTTTAACCGGGAAAATTACAAAAGAAGAAGCTGATATTTTAAGACCTAAATTTTATGGTCAACTTCGAAATTTAACCGAAAAAAATCAAAAAAATAAATTAGAGTCAGAAGAACACTTTATTAAATCAATGACTGAAGCTCAAAAAAAACAGTACTCAGAAATAGAGTATGGCTTACCGGGCATTGAAAATATTGAAAGTCAAAGAGAATTTGTTAGACGTCATCTTAACATTATTGAAAATTCAAATCGTGATTGTCTTGATTTTTCAATCAGTGCGAGAGTCACAGGACTTGAGGCAAATTTAGAAAAAATGGCAGATTCTGTCAGAAATGAGGTTGAAGCAAGAATATCATTGCATGATTGTTACACCTTAATAAGACAGGCAGGAGGTTGGATTAGGCGTCCAGAAGTAGCTGGTCCAGGATATACAATTGGGAGCGCTGCTAATACAGCTGAAGTAAGTAGAAATCATGGGTTAGATAGGAAAAAGATTGTTTGGCTCCTTACTGAATATAATGAAGAAAATAAAATTGGAATGCCTGGCTTAAAAGTTGGTGAAGCTTGGGATTATTTTCAAGACTTAAATGATTCAGAAATGTATTCTGATTTTATCCATAAAGTTAATGAAAAATTAAAAGAGAAAAATGAATCAAGGGTAAAATTACCAAATAACAATATTTTTGTTGAACATGATAAAGAATCTATGGAGGAGTTACTCGAAGCAGGAATGGATGCAAAGACTGTTTTTTATACGGATTCTGACAATAGAAGAAAAGAAGCTGTTAAAAATTTTATTATTAGTGAACTTACTAAATCTTGTAATGGAAATTACGAATTAGCTAGAAAATCTTTTCAGCTGGCAGAAAAATTAACAGAGGCTACTTTAGAAACCTCTGTTTTTAATAAGAAAACAGGAGTAGGAAATGATGAGCTTGGTGATATCATTGGTTTTCAACGTTGGCGAGAAGGAAGAGAAAAATCAGGAAGAGATAGGGGCCCTGAGATTCATTATGGTGAAATTGATGGTTTTGGCTCCTCATTTTTAAGATTTCAAATTGGAGAGATTGAGGCAAATAAAAAGATTCTTAATGATAATAAAAATAAAATTTTAGCACGAGATATTTTAGATGGCCAAAAAAAATTAACAGAAGGCTGTTATAGCTATTTTTGTGCTGTAAAGCTTGGTAGAATTGCTGCATTAAAAGATGCCTTGGTAGATCGTAGTCCAAAGCCTGGTTCTATTAATAAAACAACTTTAGAAAAATCTATTGCCTTTTTTGATTTAGTCGATAAATGGTCTATGGGTGAAGAAAAGGCTAGAGAGATTGAGACTGAAATTAGGGCAGATGGTGATGAAATGAAATTAATTAAAAAGGAAATGAGAGAAGAAGAAGAAAAAATTAAGAAAAGAATTATTAATAAAGAAAAACCTTCAACTGAAAAAGAAAAAATTGAAGAACGTCTTGATAAATTCGAGAAATTTCAAGCAGATTATAAAAAATATGGAGATAAAAAACTAAGATTAAACTGGATAGCTGGGATAGTAGATTGTGCTTTAGAAGATTTTTATTTGGAATGGGATGCTAATGCTTTTCTTCAGTTAAAAAAAGCAGTTACTCAAGATGTTTTATCAAAACAAAAAGGAACTTTTTTAAATCAAGAGGATTGGGACTGGATTATAAAAGCGACTAATTTTAATAGTAGATTCGTAAAACTTACTTCAGAGAGATTTAGAGTTAATTTTAAGCCTAAATTTTAGGGTCTATTCCGCGCGCAATTTTAAAATCTTTCCATGATTTATTGGGTCCACCATTTGGTAAAGATCCAGCTCTTCTAATTGCTTCTTGATGAGTAGTTCCGGTTTTATTATTTATTTTTTTTTGTTTTTTTGTTCCATTTTTCATCGTTCTGTCTTTCTTTATGTTTTTTTAAGGTCTTTAAATGTCATGTCTGGGCCTCCTGTTGGTTTTTCACCAGCTCTTTCTTTAGCTTCAATATTTGTTGTTTCTTCAGCCGGGTGTCTATTACCCCACCAAGTTTTTCCAGCTTCTGAGCCAATGGAAGTAATATATGATTTACCATAACTTGTTGCCATACCAACTCCTCCCTTAATCGGTCCAGTAACTGGTCCCATGGCTTCACCGATAGCTGATCCATATTGGAATGGTTTTTTGGCAATGAAGGATTGAATAATATCTGAGACTTTAGGAATCATTAAAAGAACAAAAATACCGATAATTGGTAAGAAAAAGCCTTCAAGCATCCAAAAGCCACCATAGATTCCAAAACCACTAAGACCTTCAGGTCTAGTTGCCATAGTTCTAGGAGTATCTATTCCTGCTAAAATTAAATAATTACCAACAAAATACATACAAAGCATTCCAGGTAAAATAGCCACATTAGAAATAATGTCTTTGAACCAATCACTAATAGCATTAGCTCCAGGTAAAACTCCCAAGAGAATTCTTATAGGGGCAAAAATAAGGTTAATAACAATCATGGCAAAAGCTTTTATTAAAACCCAAAGAGCTCTTAAATAGGCGATTGCTATAAGAAGGCCAAGAATAAGAAGGATAAGAATGCCAAACATTCCAAAAAAAACAGATGCGGAAATAAAGAATCCTGTTGTTGCTATTATTCCATAAACATAGGCGGCAGCAAAGGGGAAGATATAGGACGTTGAATTTAAGGTAATCTGTTCATAGTTTTTAAATAGCCCTGCTAACCCAGTAAAGTCATTTTTAAACATATTGACAAAAATTTCACTAATAACTGTATTTATAAACGTACTAACATCTAAAATAAGGCCAACAATAGCATATGAGAAAGTGATTAAGATTAAAGAAATAACAACTTTTGGTAGAGCTGATTGAAGGGTAATAACTGCTTGTGGGGAAATCTTCATACGAAACATAATTGCAAAACCCATAGCTACTAAGATTAGGACAAAAAGAATATAGGAAAAATTTCGGAAGGTTGTCCAGATTTTTTGAAGAGGTTCCATAGCTGTAAAACTATTAAAGCTATTTGCTGCTGCAAAAGTAGGCTGGACAATACCAATCTTTCTCCCCATATCAGCTAAGTAATGAGTTCCAGAAGCTGGCTGGAATTGGGATAAGCCTGAAAAAAGCATAATACTAGTAGGAAGAAGGCCATTAAATTTAGTATTATCCCCCTGGCTTAAACAGCTAGAGTCTCCACTAAATAAATCACAGGTCCATTTTATGGGCCCAATAAGAAAATTAAAAATAGAACCACCAACAGCTTTAAAGGTTTCATTTACAAAACTTTGCAGATTCATATCGGTTGAATCAAGAGCTTCTTGAAATTCAATAATGTAAGAAGGGCCATCAGTCCCTTGGTAAGCTAGAGAAGGCTTAGCTAAAGCAAAAAATGAAAAAACAAGAATAAAAATAGCGAAGATTATTTTTTTAAATTTTGAGAATTTATTTGACATGGCAGATATTACTTATTAAAAGATAACATTAATAAACGATTAAATTCAACTATTTTTTTGATGTATATGGTCGTAAGGCTTGATTGACTACCCATTCTTTAGCCTTTTGAATTCCGCCTAAATGAGGGTAGAAAAATCGGCCTTCAGTTGGTGCAACTTCAACACTAGGATCAGATGGAACATTACTATATTTGATGGTGCTGGCAGCATCGATATCCTCGAAAGTGGGGATTTTGTTAGGTCGAAAAATATTAAAAATTCCGGTTTGAGGATGACTGGTATTTTTCCAGATAAGATCTAAATAAGGATGAATTAATCCTACCCCAAGCTCTTGGCTTATTGTTTCAGTTGTTGTCCCACTACATTCTTCTTCTAGGGCATTAAGTTGTTTATAGCAATTGACGATTTCTGGGGAACTAGAAAGATTGCTTATAGGATTAAGCCCTATTAAGGAAGCGCATTTTTCTTTAAGTGCATTAAGCTCTGTGACGCATTGATCATAATAGGGATTTTTAAAACCACCTGGCTGAGTGATATCTTCTTCATTTAAAAAAGTTAATCGCATATCAATTGGAGTATTACAGCAAAGAGTATCGCCCTCACCGGTCATATAATTTTCTTTGAAACAAGCCATGCTCGTATCATTCTTTACTTCTGTTGTTGCTTCCTCTGTATCTTTAGGCTTTATAAGCATTTGATTGGTAATTTTACTGGATTCATAAAGACGCGCTAAGTGGGGGACAAATTCTACTTGTCGGTCATCATTGTCGCGGTCAAAAAGAATAATCATCTCAGGATTTTCTACATAAGCTTTAACTTCACCTCTTTCATCTTCGCGACTGACAAGTGGAACAGATTGCCAAAGAAGATACCATTTTGTTAAATTTTTGTTTTCATCATATTTCCAGTTCAAAAAGTCTTTTCTGTATAGAAAATAGTCCTTTTTATATTTTTCATCGTTGGGGTTTGGCGGCATATGTTCGCGAATTTCTGATAGTTTAGCCTCATGATAAGTTTGCATTTCCAGTGGAGAAAAATGAATTAATCCAGGTATTTTATTTAAATAGTTATCCAAAATATCCCGAAGTGCTCCGAAACCCGTAATTCTCTGAATGACATTTAATCCTTTAACAAGAAGCCATTGTCCAGGAGATTTTGGATCTTCATAAATACAATAATTACCGTAATTAGCGATTTTTAAATCTATTTTAATCTCTACGTCTGTAATTTCTTGAATTTCTGTATTAAAGGTATTATTAATCCATCCAATAGGTTTATTAATAAATTTGTCTTTAAGAAAATTAAAGATATCAATAGGCTTATTGATAATCAGATTGACAATTTCGTTAAAAATAAAACGGCCAGCATCCATCCAAAAAGGGACATCCCAACAAAGACGACCTACATATCTAACGATATAGTCATGAACCGGTTTCTCTATAATTGGATCGGTCATTTCCGCAGAGAGAGGGACTCTGGCGATTATTTGTTTTTTAAGTTGATTTTGAAATTCAAAAGGGGTTAATTTTCGTAATACTCCTTGATAATTAGGAAGAGTGGTTTGGTCTCCGTATCTAATGTAATATTCACTTGTTCCTTCAAAATAATCACCCAAATAATTACTTTCACTTTCTTGACCACTTAAGCCGACAAAGGGGATAACAGTTTCACCCGGGTCTACTCGATACCAACTTTGCCAAATAATTTTTTCGGTCTCTTTTTTTTCAAAAGTCGCGTCTTTAGAAACAGTGAAAGGGCTTGCGCAAGAATAGGTATTTGTTTCTTCTTGCCAATTTGAGCAAAGTTCACAGGCAGCTGGTCTTGAAACTCCAGAAGTATCGGCATCATTGGCATCCCAACATGTGTAAATATCTTCTTCAGCTAAAGCTTGTTTTATTGTTATGGCAAAAAACAAAGAAAGAAAAATATTAGCAGTTAAAATTAGGAGGAGCAGTTTTTTCATTTTATTGATTAATAACTCCCACTAGGGACACTGCCCTGGGTTGAGCCACCACCGGTACCAAATCCAGAAAGATTAAACTCAGTGACTTTAATTCCAGTAAAATTCTCTATAAGAAGAAGAATAAACCATGCTATAAGAACAATAACCAGGCCAAGAATGGCATAGGTTAAAGTACTACTAGCTGCTTGAGTTTTTTTAGGATCACCACCAGCAGTTAAATATTGGAAACCACCAACAATTAACATTATAAAAGCAGCTATTCCTAACAATCTAAAGGCGATATTAAAAAGATTTTTGACAATAACTTCAATGCAAGCCAAAGTTGCAATGTCAGCAACTTTTTCTCCTTTTTTGTCAACGGTTGAAACAACACAATCTCCCCAATTACTCATATTTATTTTTTGACAACTCTAATTAAATAGTCGGAACGGTTAAAGTTAAGATTTGAATCCCAAAGAAGGTTTCAATTAATCTAATAATTGCCCAAGATGCAAAAACAATAACCAAGCCAACTAAAGCTGATGTCAGAGTTTTTTGAGCTCCAGCGGTTTTTTCTTTATCGCCTCCGGCTGTAATCCATTTTATTCCGCCGACAATCAAGAAAACAAAAGCGATTAAAGCAGAAACAACTAAAAGCATTCTAATAGCTCCAGCAACAATACTCGGAAGAGTTAAAGCTCCTAAGCGCTCAAATTGACCACTTGGGCCCAATTTAATTTCTTCAGCTGCAAAAGCAACTGCTGGTAATAATTTTTTAAGATTTTTAATGGTTTTCACCTCCCTTCTTTTAATCGATGTTCTTTTAACTTAATCTGTTTTTACCCTTCCTGTCAATTAGTTCCGGCAGTGGGGAAGGGAAGATTGAAAGTTTTAAGCCAAGTTAAACCGAAAAAATTACCAACAAAGCTAGCAATAGCAAAAACACAAATCAAAATCACAAAACCAATAATAGAATTAGTTAATCTTTTTTGGGCTGCCTGAAGCTTTTCTTTACTATCGCCACTAGTGAGTATTGAAATGCCGCTCCAGATAATCATAACAATTAAAATAATGGCCCCAACAATAATCATGGCCATAAAAACATTGGATAATATACTTCCAATAATCCTAGCTCCGTCATCCCCAGTTCCATATTTAGGATCAATCACAGGATTGTATATTACTCCAGATTGATCTAGCCAATAACCTGGAGGAGCAGCGTAAGTTTTTTTAATTAGATTTTGTAAAATAAAATTAATCATTTTTTATTTTGAAATAGTTGTGACTGCTTGACCAATATTTAAAAAGCTTACTCCTAAAAATTTGCCAATTAAAGATAAAAGAGCATAGGCAGCAACAACGATAGCTAAACCAATTAGGGAATTAGTTAATTTTCGACTAGCATTTTCAATTCGGGCTTTATCGCCTGCAGCACTCATATAATTATATCCAGCGATAATAGTTTGAAATAAAAACCAGATACCAGCAATAATAGTTAAAAGGCCAATCCCTTTAGAAATAATATTAGCAATGACGTTTCCAGGCTGAATTGTTTGAGTCCAAGGTCCAAAGCCTTCTCCTTTACCAATTGTTCCCAGCTCTTCAAGAGCATAGGCTTTGGGGATTAAATTTTGGATAAAAATAAAATTAATCATTTTTAGTCTAAAGGACCGTAAATTTTGGGATTCAGAATAGCTGTTGGGTCTTTAAATAAAATCTGGCTTAATAAAGCAGCCAAAGCAAAAGAAGCAACAATGATTAAAAGACCAATCATTGATTGCCAAATTTTTGCCCAAGCTGCCTCAATTTTTTTAGGATCACCGCCAGCGCTTATAAATTGAAAACCAGCTAGAATGAAATTTAAGAGAGTGTAAATACCGCCAACAACGATTAATAATCTTAAAATATTATTGAAAAGGGTTATCATCCCTTCAGGTTTTGAACTGATAAAAGATGGTGGTGTGATTCCAGTGCCGAAAATATTATTCATTTTTAAAAACCAGGATTAAGAATGTTCATGCCTGTAATAGTCTCAATAATCCTGATAATCCAGAAAGAGCAGAAAATAATAACAAAACCAATTAAAGCTGCGGTAATTGCCTGCTTGCCTTTTTTAGCTTTTTCTGGATTTTCTTCTCCTGCTCCCATAATAAAGCTAAGACCACCGACAATCAAGAGGATGAAAAGAATAATTCCAGCCAAAACATAAATATTCTTTAAAAGACCAGTAATAATATTTCCGACAGTTCCAATTGTTCGAATACCATTCTCATTGTTAACTTTGAATTCTGTACCGATATCAAAAGCTATTAGTAATTTTTCCACAATTAAAGTTTATCAACTCTTGTCTATGGGTGTCAAATCATTATCGTTTTATTATTTAAATTAAAGGTGATAAAATGCTTCCTCATGAGCAAGATAAAATTAGACTTTGAGAATATACCTCAGCATGTAGGGATTATCATGGATGGTAATCGTCGTTGGGCGGAGAAACGGGGCTTAAGTGTGGGCGACGGTCATACAGCTGGGGCGGAAAACTTAGAAAAGATCATTGATTATTGTTTAAAGATTGGTGTTAAGACTTTAACTGTCTACGCTCTTTCCACAGAAAATTGGCGTAAGAGGACGAAAAAGGAAGTGAAAGGTATTTTTGATTTATTAATAAAATATTTTAAAAACAGAAAAAAAGACTACGAAAAGAAAGGTGTTAAACTTGGAGTTTTAGGTGACTTTCAGGCTTTTCCTAGAAAAGTTTTTCAGGCCATTGAGGAAATTTTAAAAATCGTCAAAAAGCATGAGCGATTAAAAGTCAATCTAGCTTTAAATTATGGTGGTCGAGATGAAATTCTTAATGCTGTTCGTAAAATTATTAAAGAAAAAATCCCCCTACGCTCATTAAATGAGAAAAATTTTAGTCGTTTTCTTTACACTAACGGTGAGCCCGACCCAGATTTAATTATCCGCACTGGTGGAGAAGTGAGGCTATCAAATTTCTTACTTTGGCAAATGTCTTATTCAGAACTCTTTTTTACTAATACTTTATGGCCAGATTTTAATGAAGAAGAATTAGATAAAGCGATAATTGAATATCAAAAAAGAAAAAGAAACTTTGGTAAATAGACGCTTAACTTAATATCTTAACCCCTAACATAATCTCTATAATTCTTACCAGCCAAAAACTTACGAAAATAATAACAAAACCGACAATAGCGCTAGTTATTTTTCCTTGAGCTGCCTTCATTTTATCTGGGCTACCGGCAGAAGTTAAAATACCAAATCCGCCGATAATCAAATAAATAAAAAGAACTAATCCGGCAATAGCAAAAATATAAGTCAAAATATTTGTTTCACCACTAAAAAAAGAGCCAATGTTAGTAAATTTATTATTCAAAGGATCATCGATAGTACTATTATTTGGTAAGGTTAGTGCTAGTTTTTTCATTTTTTATTCAAATCCTGGAATTTGTAAAATATCTGCGCCAATTAATTTCAAAATAAAAACAGAGAAAATAATTAAAAAAAGCCCAGATAAAGCGGCAGTAATCATTTCTTTTCCGGCCTTAATCCGATCCGGATTACCAGCAGAAAGAACAATCTGAAAAGCACCAACAACAATTAAAAGAAAAGCAATCCCTCCAGCAATCATTGTTGAGCCAGTAACAATATCATTAGTCCTGGTGGTTAAATTGGAAAAAGAAGCAGTAGCTCCTTGAATTTGATTTGGGTTTACTAAAAAAAAGAAAGAAAAAATTATCATTATAGGGGTAATTATTTTTTTCTTCATTCTATTGTTATTCTAGCATCAGCTAAAACCAATAATCAAGAAAGGTAAAATGTTATACTTAAATTGATGTCCAAGAAAAGCTTTTTTATTCTATTTTCAATATTTTTATTTGTTATTTTGTTTTCTTCTGCGATTTTTTTAGTTAAAGTTAATGCGAAGGAATGCAACGAAGGTGATCCAACCTTACAGCAAATTTGTTTAGATCTGAACGATTTGAATAAGGCTTTGGAAATGTCAAAGGCAGCCACCCAGCCCTTAGAGTCGGAGTTAAATAAACTGGATGCTCAAATTAAAAGGATCCAAACCGCAATTAGTGTTGCCAATAACAAAATAAAAACTTTGGAAGCTAATATTTTTGATCGGGAAGTAAAATTAGAATACCAAAAGGAAATTTTAGCTGCGAGAGTTCGTAGCTATTATAAAAAAAGCAAACAATATTCCATGTTCTCTTTACTTTTAACTTCTTCTTCAGCTAATAATTTATTTCGCGAACTTTCTTATCGACAAACAGCTGCTCAAGAAGATAAAAAAGTGATCACTGATGTTTCTCAAGATCTATTAACTTTGAAAAAAGATAAAGAAACTTTAGAAAAGAGTAAAGTTAGTTTGGCGGCTTCTCAAAAAAGTATTGATCAACAGGCAGAATTTTTTCGGACAGAAGTTGGTAAAGCTAAAACTTATCAAGCTCAAGTCTCTTCTAAAATTGATGAACTAACTGCTAAACAACAGGAGATTATAAATGCTAGGAGCGGAGAATTTGTTGCCTCAATCGGGGATGTTGAGTTAGCTGATGATTACAATGCTTCCATTAAAGGTTTTAGAGAATCTGCTCCTTCCGGTTATTTTGCCATTTTTTCTTTCGGAGCCTTTACTCATCGAAAAGGTATGAGCCAGTATGGAGCTAGAGGTCGAGCTCAAAGTGGGCAAAATTATAAAACAATTCTTAAGGCGTATTATGGCAAGGAACCGGTAAATAAGGATACCGGTGGAGACATTATTGTTAATGGCGCAGCGATGAATTTTGAAGATAAATATTTAATGGGGATTGCAGAAATGCCTTCTTCTTGGAATATGGAAGCCTTGAAAGCTCAAGCCGTAGCAGCCAGAACTTATGCTTATCGATACAAAACCCAAGGAAGTAGTATCTGTACTACGGAAAAATGTCAGGTGTTTAATTCAGGGAAAGCCGCGAATCCTCCGGATGCTTGGAAGCAAGCCGTGCAATCAACTAGAGGAGAAGTTTTGGAAGATGTGGTGACTTATTATGCTTCTACTCATGGTGGTTATGCCAACCCTATCGGTTGGGATACAACTAATGGTTCCGGAGGGGGAAATTTTATTGATAATACTTATGACAAAATTGGCGGATCTCCTTGGTTATATAAAGCATGGTATACCCAAAAATATAGTGTTAATTCTGATAAGTGTGGAAGATCAAACGCGTGGCTTTCTCCTCAGGAAATGGCTGATATTATTAACGCTGCCATTGCTTTAAAAACCGAAGGAATTGATACTTCAAGGATTACTCCAGTAACAACTTCTTGTTGGGGTGGGAATCCCTATAGTATGGATGAGTTGAAAAATTTGGTTTCCGGTAAAGGTGGAATTAGCTCAGCCACCAGTGTTTCTGTCTCTCAGGGTGGAGGAACGACCAATAGCGTCACAATTAATGGGGTAAATTTATCAGGAACCGAATTTAAAAAAGCTTTTAATCTAAGAGCTCCTGGGCGTTTATCTATTCCTCAAAGTGGTTTTGCTTTTTATAACATTGAGAAAAAATAAAAATATTTTTTAAGGTAATTAATAAACTTGTTTCTGGGTACGGTAAGAGTTAAAATAAAGATATGCCTGATATTTTCGTAAGACCGCAAAAAGAAAACAAGTCATTAGTAGAAGTTAGTTTAGATAGTCCTTTGGAGAAAATAAGTCTTAAACACCCCTTAAAATTCTTCTCCGCTTTTGCCTTGAATCCTCATCAAATTCGTTATGAAACTCAGGAAAGTGATGAAAAGATTGTTCTCTTTTTACGACGCCATTTTATTACTAATCTTGGCTGGTTAATAGTTTCTGTTTGTTTATTTCTTTTACCCCTTTTTGTTTTTAGTTTTTCCTCTTTATCTTTTATTCCTTATGCTTTTCGTTTTATGGGATTGATTGCTTGGTATCTTTTAACTTTTGCCTTTGCTTTTGAACGTTTTATTAGCTGGTTTTTTAGTGTTGATATTGTGACGACTCAACGAATTATTGATGTTAGTTTTCCAAGTATTTTATATAAAGACATTAGTGAAACTAAAATTGAACATATTCAGGATATTAGTTCCAAAACCGGCGGTTTTATCCGTTCTGTTTTAAATTACGGTGATGTTTTAATTCAAACCGCTGGAACTTTACCAGAACTTAATTTTGAAGCAGTGCCTTTTCCAAGTAAGGTTACGGAAATTATTAATGATTTAATGTCTGGGAAAGGAGAAGTTTAAGATGACTCCTTTTGACCAATTTATTCATAGCTTATCCTTGAACTCTTTTGATTCTTTAATCTGGGTTTTTATCAAAATCCTTTTTGTTATTGGTTTTGCTCTTTATCTAGCTTTTGCGGTCATTGTTATTCGTCAGGTTAAAATTATGGGAGAAGTGATTGAAGGTCTTTCAATTTGGCCTTTGCGGATTTTAGCCTGGACACATCTTTTAGTCGCAATTCTCATTTTTCTTTTATCCTTGATCGTGCTTTAATTTATGGATAATTTCTGGCTTCACTGCGCCAAAATCGTTGGTACGCCAACAGCCAAATCTGGTTCTTGGGTTCATACCTTTTCTCCAACAGATGAAAATAAAATGGCTCAAAGAGGTCATTTATTGGTGGCCATTGGTTTAAATAATTTTAATGGTCTAGGTGATTTAGCGGCCATTGGTAAAGAAATTGTTTCTCGTCTTCATGAAGAGTATTACGGAGATTTAACTGAAAGTGCTTTTGATCAATTAAAAAAAACTGTAGATAAAGTTGTAGCTGAAGCCGCAGAGGGTTCGGAATTTGAATTGAATATTGCGGCGGTAACAGTTATTGGCGTTTACCTTTATGGAGTTATGAGTCATGGTGGTCAGCTGATGCTTTTTCGTGATCAACAAGTGCTACCACTTTTAGTTAACGAAGAAAAAGGTAGCGGTTTTTTGCAAGAAGGCGATATTTTTCTTCTAGGGACAGAAGAGTTTTTCCGTTTAATTAAAGAAGAGGTTCTTCAGGCAGCTTTAAAAACTGGTAAGCCAGAAGAAATTATGGAGATTTTAGCGCCTTTTATTCATGGTCAACCTTCTGGGAGTTCAGCGGCTGTTGTTTTTCGGGCTCTGCGTCAAGAGACTGAAGTAAAAAACAATCAAGAAATTGTTCCTTCTCCTAAAGAATCTTTTTCTAGACCAGAAAAAGTTAGCTGGCAACCTCGTTTCCATTTCAAAGATAAATGGTTAGGAATAATTGTTTGGCTTGATGAGTTTTTTAAAAGAAAAATTATTTATTTACAGGGTAGTAAAGAGAAAAGTTTTCGTTCTCAAAAAATGATGTTTTTTGTGGCCTTGCTTTTACTGGTGATTTTAGTGGTCAGTGTTTTTTTTGGTATGAAACAAAGAAGTTCTTCTGGAGAGAATCTTGAAGTAACCGCTTTAGTCCAACAAGCTCAGGAGAAAAAAGAAGAAGGTGAAGCACTACTAACTCTTAATCCTACAAAAGCTCAGCAACTTTTACAGGAAGCCAGTAAAATATTACAGACAATTGAAGGATCAGAAAATCTGCCTTCAGAAGTAATAGTTTTAAAGAACGAACTAAATAATCTTTTAGCTGGTTCAATAAAAGAGCGTCAAGTTCAAGGAGAAGTCTTTTTTGATCTAGAATTGATTAAAGCTGGAGCCGTTGGTGATAAATTAATTTTAAGTAATGATCAATTATTTATTCTAGATAAAAATCAAAAAGCGGTTTATGGATTGGGAGTTAACGATAAGAAGTCAAGCATTTTGTTTGGTGGTGAAAAAATTGAAGGTGCTAATTTTTTAGCAGAAGCCAATAATGTTGTTTATGCTTTTACCAATAATGGCATTATTAAGGGCGGTAAAATTCCTGAAGTAAAAATTGCTAAAGATAATGACTGGGGTGAGATAGTTGATTT
>Ga0247842_10001131_pt1 | contig 47087 bp, 34 predicted proteins | sample LaCruzMarch2015__3_FD_192411 | JGI IMG/M metagenome (GOLD analysis project Ga0247842, IMG submission 192411) | Freshwater microbial communities from meromictic Lake La Cruz, Castile-La Mancha, Spain - LaCruzMarch2015_19m | ecosystem: Environmental > Aquatic > Freshwater > Lake | place: Spain...
ACCGGTGGGTGATTGTTGCAGGCTACCACAATGATCTGCATGTCGCGTAAAACGCTACCGATCCGGATTCCGTTCCGCCACTCTTCTATCAGGATGGCGATGTTGTATTCTCCTTGTTGGACCGGGCTGTCCCAGATCAGGTCGCCTGTTGTGGCATTCAGGGTAAGCGAATGCGAAGCCTCGGGATAGGTATATCCGGGGATTTCCTGACCCTGGGCCCCACGGCAGGGAACAAGTTTGTACGAAAGGCTGTCCCCGTCGGCATCGAATGCTCCCGGATTGTGGTAAAAAGGCTGGTCCACGCAACCGTTGTCGATGGGAGGGAGAAGCAGTACCGGCGAATTGTTGTACCCGCCCATGAAAGGGTTTATGGTAAGTTCCGAGTAAATAAACAGCGGAGTGTTGATCGAATTTGGGATGTTCAGAATGCCCCCGTTCCGGTTTGGGTCTTCGCAGGAGATGATATACGTCGATGGGCCGGGAAAAACATGCTGACCCAAATAGCGGTTGTAGGTAATATCGCCCGGGAGGTAAACCTCTTCAACCCGGGGAATCTCTGTCATCGTGCCATCGCCCCAGTTGATGAACAAAAAATCGCGGTACGCATTGGCCGGGCTTGGTGTAAACGTATAAGAGATCAGCGTAATCTCGTAGGCAAGTCCCGAAAGGTGCCTGTAAACAATTTCTGCTGCGCGCTGGTGGGTCGCAAAAGCCGGAAAAGGCATAAAAATTGCGGTCAAAAAAAGAAAATGTAAAAACTCTCTGAAGGATCGGCTTCGCATGGAGCGCCAGTTTAACTAAAGTGTTGTCAAAAGTAATAATTTTCTATGCGCCGGGATTTAAGTAGTTCCTTTATTTCCATTCATCCTGAATTTTCCTTTACCTTTGCACTCCATGTAAATAGTGAAGGGCAATGTATCAAGCTGATCCGGAAGTTGAAAAGCACGAAATCCTGAAACGTTACCGGAACCTGCTCCTCGTTTTGAAGCCCAGGGACCCCGAAGATAAGAAAAATGTAAGGAAGGCTTTTAAAATGGCGCTCGAGGCCCACAAAAACATGCGCCGGAAAAGTGGGGAACCCTATATTTATCACCCGCTGGGCGTTGCCTCCATTGCTGCTGGGGAGATCGGTCTTGGAGTAACTTCGGTTGTGTGTGCCTTGCTTCATGATGTTGTTGAAGATACCGAATATACCTTAGATGATATTCGCGGGCTTTTTGGGGATAAAGTGGCAGGAATAATCAATGGCCTGACCAAAATTAAGGGACTTTTTGACCAGCGCACTGCTTCGGTACATGCTGAAAATTTCAAAAAAATATTGTTGACCCTGTCCGACGATGTCAGGGTCATATTGATCAAGCTTGCCGACCGCCTCCACAATATGCGCACGTTGGATGCCCTGAAACAAGACAAGCAATTGAAAATTAGCTCAGAAACCATGTATCTCTATGCACCCCTGGCCCATCGCCTGGGATTGCATGCCATTAAGAGCGAACTTGAAGATTTGGCCTTGAAATACACCGAACCTGAAGTATATGAAAACATCCGCCGCAAACTTCGGGAATCTGCACGGGGCCGCTCCCGGTTTGTCACTAAATTTATCTATCCCATCAAAAAAGACCTTGCAAACAAAGGCTTTTCGTTCAGTATTCGTGCCAGGGAAAAATCGATCGCTGCCATCTGGCAAAAGATGCAGAAAAAAGAGGTACGGTTTGAAGAGGTATATGATCTATTCGCAATCCGGATCGTCATCGACGCCCCTGTAGAAACCGAGAAAACCGATTGCTGGAAAGTCTATTCCACCATTACCGACCATTACCGTCCAAACATGGACCGGTTACGCGATTGGATTTCGATCCCCAAAGCGAACGGTTATGAGGCGTTACATACGACCGTCATGAGCCATACCGGGCAATGGGTCGAAATTCAAATCCGTTCCCGCCGAATGGATGAAATTGCCGAAAAAGGATATGCGGCACATTGGAAATACAAAGAGTCAATGAACGTCAACAGCCAACTCGACAACTGGCTCGACCGTATAAAAGAGATGATCGAAAGTCCGGAAGCCGATGCCCTCTCGTTCATCGACGATGTGAAGGGTTATTTCTTCCTGGATGAAATTTCAGTGTTTACGCCCCAGGGGGAATTGCGGACTTTACCGGCCAATTCTTCAGTTCTTGATTTTGCTTATGCCATCCACAGCGAATTGGGCAATACCTGCATCGGCGCAAAGATCGACAAAAAGCTGGCCCCCATCAACCAGACCTTAAAAAACGGACAGCAGGTTGAATTGATCACCTCGCGCAAACAAACACCCAAAGAAGAGTGGTTGAAATATGTGGTTACCACCCGTGCAAAAAGCAATATCAAACTGGCCGTAAAGGCTGAAAAACGCAAATATTCGAAACCGGGAAAAGACAAGCTTGGGAAGTGGTTCTTTCAGGCCGGTATCGATTTTACCCATGAAAACATCAAACGATTTCTTGCCGCCAGCAATTTTAACAGCCAGATTGAGCTTTATTACGCTTCGGCCATGGATAAAATCGGGCTGAAAGACGTGAAGATGTTTGCCTTGTCTTTCCTCCGCAATGGCCGGGTCAACCCGATCAATAAAAACAGCCCTGCCGCAAAAAACATCTTCCTCCTTGCCCATCCTTCCGGTGATGTTAAAAACGATATTTACAAAACGGCAAGTACACTGGAAGCCACATCGGATAATCGTGGTTATGAGGTGGCACCCTGTTGTAACCCCATTCCGGGGGATGACGTGATCGGGATAAAGATATCGGACAACCTTCCCATTCAAATCCATCGTATAAAATGTCCCAAAGCCCAGGAACTGATCACCATTTTTGGCAACCGTACCGTCAAACTGAACTGGGGCCCCGATACTTCGATCTCTTATCTTACTGAAATAAAGGTAACAGGTATGGACCGACAGGGCCTAATCAACGAAATTTCCCGGATTATCTCCGGCGAACTGAGCTTGAATATCAAATCGTTTTTCATTGAGGCCCACGACGGACTGACCCATGGCGCCATCAGCCTGTATGTTCAGGATACCTCTGTTTTGAATGAAGTGCTGGCCAAACTGAAAAATGTGGATGGTATTGTCCAGGTTACCAGGATCGATTAAAATTTTTATTTTTATTTGTTCTAAATATATACAAAATCTTATCTTTGGTGCAAATTTGGGATTATGATCAAGAAAACTGCTGAAGATGCATTTGAAAACGTACGAAAAGTGTTTACAAACTACCTGGAACAGCACGGGCATCGAAAAACGCCGGAACGCTATACCATTCTCCGGGAAATATTTGCTACCGACGGTCATTTTGATATAGAAACCCTCTACATCCGTATGAAAAACCACAAATACCGGGTCAGCAGGGCTACTTTGTACAATACCATCGAATTACTGCTTGAAAGCAATCTGGTTACAAAGCACCAGTTTGGGACCAACTACGCCCAATTCGAAAAAGTGACCATGAAAAAGCAGCACGATCATTTCATTTTCGACGATTCGGGAGATGTTCTTGAGTTTTACGATTCCCGGATTGACCAAATCAGGGAGCAGGTCGAAAACCGCTTCGATGTGGAAGTGACACACTATTCTTTAACCTTTTATGGTCATTCAAAAATTAAAAAGTAAATTCCGGTTATGAAGGTCGATGTGATTTTAGGGTTACAATGGGGCGATGAGGGGAAAGGGAAGATTGTCGATGTTTTTACCCCCCGATACGATATCGTTGCCCGTTTTCAGGGTGGGCCCAATGCAGGTCATACGATTGAATTTCAGGGACAAAAATTCGTTCTTCATACCGTCCCTTCTGGAATTTTCCATCCAGGTACACAAAATTTAATCGGGAATGGGGTTATCATTGATCCATACATTCTTTTAAAGGAACTGAACATGTTGGCCCGGGCGGGTATGTCGCCCGAAAACAACCTGCTTATATCGAAACGGGCGCACCTGATCCTGCCAACCCACCGCCTGCTTGATGCAGCCCTCGAAAATGCCAGGGGCCAAGACCGGATAGGTTCCACCCTCAAAGGGATTGGTCCCGCCTATACCGATAAATATGGTCGCAACGGGATCCGGGTCGGGAATATCCGGATGGCTGATTTTCAAAAGCGCTATCTTCAATTAAAAGAGGAACACCTAAACCGGGTAAAAAACCTGGATTTCAACATTTCAGCGCAGCGTTTTGACGGGTTGGACTTCAACGCTTACGAAGAGGGTTGGTTTGAAGCCGTGGCCAGGATGAAGGCCCTTCAGATAACCGATGGGGAATGGTTTATCAACCGGTCGCTGGATGAAGGAAAATCGGTGCTTGCCGAAGGGGCCCAGGGCACCATGCTTGATATTGATTTCGGGGCTTACCCGTTTGTCACCTCCTCCAATACCATTACAGCCGGCGTTTGTTCCGGCCTTGGTATTGCCCCACAGCGGATCGGGACCGTTTTCGGAATATTTAAAGCGTATTGTACCCGGGTGGGAAGTGGCCCTTTCCCTACGGAGTTGAACGATGCCGATGGGGAAAAAATGCGAAAGGAAGGCAATGAATATGGATCCACAACAGGGCGCCCACGTCGTTGCGGTTGGATCGACATACCGGCCCTCCGATATGCCGTCATGCTCAATGGGGTGGACCGGTTGATCATGATGAAATCGGATGTTTTGAATCAATTCCCGGCCATAAAAATATGTACGGCCTATCAATCGGATGATGGTATTATGGAAGCGTATCCGTTTGAACCCGCAGATGGCAGCATACAACCTTTGTATCGGGAAATTCAGGGATGGAACCGTTCCCTTTCACCTTGCAGGTCGATGAAGGATATTCCGGCCGAATTAAAAAACTATATTGAATATATCGAAAAATCGACGGGATTGCCCATTGATATCCTTTCCATTGGCCCCGACCGGGAACAGACTTTGCAGCGGGAACCCTTATAGTTTCCTTTTAATTTCAATCTGTTCATACCCTTCAATGATATCGCCGACTTTGATATCGTTGAAGTTTTCGATGTTCAAACCGCACTCATATCCTGTTTGGACCTCTTTCACATCGTCTTTAAACCGTTTCAGGGAGCCTAACAAACCCGTATAAACAACGATTCCGTCGCGGATCACCCGGATTTTGGTGTTGCGTGTTACCTTTCCGTCGAGGACCATACAACCGGCCACTGTTCCAACTTTGGTAATTTTGAAAACATCCCTGACTTCAATATTGCAAATAATTTTTTCTTCGATTTCGGGGGACAACATGCCTTCGATGGCCATCTTAATTTCCTCAATCGCTTGATAAATAATGGAATAAAGACGAATATCGATTTGTTCCGATTCGGCCAGTTTTCGTGCGCTGACCGAGGGGCGTACCTGGAAGCCGACAATAACGGCATTGGAGGCAGAAGCCAACAATACGTCCGATTCGGTGATGGCGCCTACCGATTTATGGATCACATTGACCATTACCTCTTCGGTGGAAAGTTTTAACAACGAATCAGAAAGCGCTTCAACCGATCCATCAACGTCGCCTTTTACAATGATGTTCAGCTCTTTAAAATCACCGATGGCGATCCGGCGGCCAATTTCGTCTAAGGTGATGTGTTTTTGGGTGCGGAGCCCTTGTTCCCGTTGTAATTGTAACCGTTTGGTCGCTATAAGTTTTGATTCCTTTTCGTCGGTCATTACATTAAAACCATCGCCTGCCTGAGGGGCGCCGTTCAACCCTAACATCAGAATGGGTTGAGAGGGGCCAGCTTCACGAACCGATTGGTTTCGTTCGTTATACATGGCTTTGACTTTACCAAGGGTGGCTCCGGCAAGAACAATATCACCGACATGGAGCGTGCCGTTCTGGACAAGTAATTTGGCGACATAGCCGCGACCTTTATCAAGCGATGATTCAATGACGGTACCTATGGCCAAACGTTTTTTGTTGGCTTTCACATTTAACATTTCAGCTTCGAGCAATACCTTCTCAAGCAGGAGATCCACGTTGACCCCGGTTTTTGCCGATAATTCCTGTGTTTGGTATTTTCCGCCCCACTCTTCAACCAGAATATTGATCTTGGATAATTCTTCCCGAAGTTTGTCCGGGTTGGAATTGGGCTTATCGATTTTGTTAAAGGCAAAAACAATGGGGACCCCTGCTGCCAGGGCATGGTTGATGGCTTCCCTGGTCTGTGGCATCACCGTTTCATCGGCAGCGATCACGATAATAGCGACATCGGTAACACTAGCGCCCCGGGCACGCATGGCCGTAAATGCTTCGTGTCCAGGAGTATCGAGAAAGGTGATTTTTTTACCGTTTTCCAGTTGTACTTCATAAGCCCCGATATGTTGGGTAATGCCCCCGGCTTCCCCTGCCACCACATTGGTACTTCGGATGAAGTCGAGCAGTTTGGTTTTTCCATGGTCCACATGGCCCATAACGGTGACAATCGGGGGGCGTTCTGTGAGGTCTTCCGGATGATCGGGTTCATGTTGTTTGATGGCTTCCTGCACTTCAACGCTGACAAATTCTACCTTAAAGCCAAACTCTTCGGCGACGAGGGTAAGGGTTTCTGCGTCGAGGCGTTGATTGATCGAAACAAACATTCCAAGGGCCATGCAGGTTGAAATAACTTCGGTAACCGGGACATTCAACATGGAGGCCAGTTCATTGGCCGTAACAAATTCGGTTACCTTGATTATGCGTTTGCCCTCTTCCATAACCTCCTGGGCGTGGTGCATCTGCTGGCTGATGGCTTCCCGTTTGGCTTTGCGGTATTTGGATGTTTTCGATTTTCCGGTAGGGCTTAACCGGGCAAGCGTTTCTTTGATCTGTTTTTCAATATCTTCTTGTGTTACTTCTGGTTTTAGAAGGTCTTTGTGAATTTTTTTGTCTTTTGCCAGCGTTGGCTTTTGGATGCCAGACCTGGGCTGGTCCGTTTTTGGCATCTCTTCGCCTTGCCGTTTGATCCTTTTTCGTTTTTTCTTTTTCGATTTTAAGGTTTCATCGGAGGAGCTGGCAACGGGTTGTGCTTTTTTCTTCTCGAACTTCTTGGGTTCCGGCAAAACGATCGATCCTAAGATAACCGGGCCTTCGAGGATGATCCTTTCGGTTGGCAGGAAATTGTCTTCGTGCCTCGGTTGAATGATTTTTTCTTCAGGCGGCACTACCACCGGTTCTGTTAAATTGGTTATCGGGAGGGCCGTTTCGAGGGAGGGCTCTGGTGCGACCGGTATCTGTATAGCTGGTTCTTCCTTAACCCGGGTGGCGATTTCCGGAACGGGAGTCTCTTTTTCTGATTTTACTTTTCCGGATGGTTTCTTTTCAAATTGTTCCAGGTCAATTTTTCCGATAATTTTGATCTCTGTTTTGGGTTTTTCATCGGAAACTGTTTCTTCAACGGGAGCGGGTTTTGCGGTTGTATCCGGTTCAACGGCAGGGGCAGTCTCCCCGGTGGTTTTTTCAGCAGGCGAAGGGAGCTGTGGTTCCGGGGCAATTGCGGCCGCTGTCTCCTCTAAGGGTATCTTCGCGGCTGAAATTTTAGTTTCCTCCACAGCCTGGGCCGGAGGTTGAACCGGGGTTGGCTCGGGGAGGGGCGTTTCCGCTACCGTTTTTTCTTCAGCGGGAATTATTTCAACCGCCGGAGGTGCCGGTGTTTCCATGGCTGGCGCCGCAGGCTTGGGTTTTGATAATTTCTCCTCTTTTTCCGGTTCTTTGGTCTTGAGCGCAGTCTCAAACTGTTTCTTATCGAACCCCATCGAAACGTTCTTGATAAAGAGATCGTCCAGCTCTCTTTCACGGTCTTTGGTCGCGGTTATTTTGTCCTCGATGGTGATCGTTTCGTGAGGCGCAAATTGCAGCCCGATTTTTTTTGCTTCTTCCTTAACATGTTTTTCCGATGCAAACTCCTTCATTAGAAGGGTGTACATCTCCGGCGACAATTTTGCATTGGGGTCGTTCCCGATGGCAAATCCTTTTTTTAACAGGAAATCGACTACGGTCTTTATCCCAATATTAAATTCCCTTGCAGCTTTGCTAAGCCTGGTAGTTGTTAAACCTTCACTCATTGAGCAAAATTATGATTTTTTTATTCAAATTCCGCTTTTAAAATGCGAATTACTTCCCGGATGGTCTCTTCTTCGAGGTCAGTCCGCTTCACCAGTTCCGCAACATCCAGGTCCAGAACACTTTTTGCAGTATCGCAGCCGATGGATTTCAGTTCTTCGATGATCCACTGATCGATTTCGTCGGAAAATTCCTGAATGTCAACATCTTCATTGTCAACATCGGTATCCCTGTAAACATCAATTTCATATCCGGTGAGTTTCCCGGCCAGTTTGATGTTAAACCCGCCTTTGCCAATGGCAAGCGAAACCTGGTCGGGTTTCATGTAAACATCGGCACGCTTTTCTTCTTCGGTTATTACGATCGAAGATACTTTGGCGGGGCTGAGCGCCCGTTGGATAAAGAGGGAGGGATTGGTGGTGAAATTGATGACGTCGATGTTTTCGTTTTTCAACTCCCTGACGATGCCATGGATGCGGCTGCCCTTCATGCCAACACAGGCGCCCACCGGATCAATCCGGTCGTCGTACGATTCAACGGCGATTTTGGCCCGTTCGCCTGGCACGCGGACAATTTTTTTAATACTGATCAACCCGTCGTAAACTTCAGGCACTTCGGCTTCGAACAATCGTTCCAAAAAAGCTTCTGAGGTTCTCGACAAGACAATGATGGGGTTGTTGTTTTTCATCTCAACCTTCGAAACCACGGCGCGGATGGAATCCCCTTTACGGTAAAAATCGGAAGGGATCTGCTCCGATTTCGGAAGGATCAGTTCAATGCCTTCGTCATCGAGTACCAAAATCTCTTTTTTCCATACCTGATAAACCTCTCCGGCGATGATTTCTCCTATCTTGTCGCGGTATTTGGAATAAATATTATTCTTTTCATACTCCTGGATTTTGGATATCAGGTTCTGCCGGATGGCAAGGATTTCACGCCGGCCAAAACTGCCCAACCGGATCTCTTCCGAAAGTTCTTCCCCCACTTCAAAATCAGGTTCAATTTTCATCGCTTCCGACAGCGGGACCTGTAAGTTTTCATCCTCAACGGCCCCGTCTTCCACGATCACGCGCGACCTGAAAATTTCCAGGTCCCCTTTGTCAATGTTTACGATAATGTCGAAATTGTCGGCCGAACCAAAACGCTTGGTCAACATATGTTTGAACACATCTTCCAGGATGCTCATCATGGTTTCCCTGTCGATGTTCTTGAATTCTTTGAATTCTGAAAAGGTTTCGACTAAATTCAGATGTTCCATTGGTTGGTAAATCTACTTTTTAAAGGTTATGACTTCTTTGGCTGTTTTAATGGTATCGAAGGGTATGGACAATATGGATGTTGCTTCGTTTTTTTTCTTTTTTTCGGGAGATACTTCGATTTCAATCCCCTGGTTGTCACTTTGGATCAATTTTCCTGTTACGGTTTCTCCATCCAAAAAAGTGATATCAAGATATTTTCCTGCATTTTTTTTGTACTGCCGGGGCATTTGTAACGGACGGTCAATCCCTGCCGATGAAACGGTGAGTTCGAAATCCTCTTTTTCACGGTCAAGGGCGAGTTCAAGGAAATGGCTGATCCTGCGGCAATCCTCAATGGTGGCCCTGACATCGCCATCAATATAGACGGTGATTTTATTGCCGGGCTTCACACTGACTTCAAGAAGAAATAAATTGCCCTCTTTCAGAAAGTCATTCAAAAAATTGGTTACCTGTTCCTGGGTGATCATGGGTTATCAATAAAAGAGGGGACTTTTTGTCCCCTCAGATCGCACTTGTTAAAATCGGCTGCAAATATACACATTCTTTGCCGAACACCAAATCTTTTCAATAAATTTGCATAAGAACCCTTTTATTATGAAATCAGGACTGGCCTTTTGGCTGTTGATGTTTTTGTCCATTGGCGTTTATTCTCAATGGTATTTTGTTAATCCTGCAGGGACTGCCGAAAATTATACCGCCCTGCATTTTGTGGATCCTGCGTGTGGGTATGCGGTAACGACCTATGGGGACCTGATGACGACTTCCGACCGGGGTCGGCATTGGAGAAAGGTGGTTTCAACCCCGCCGCTTTCGGGGTTTTTTCTCGACATGATGTTTACCTCTGTTACGGAAGGCACGCTTGTTGGCGCCGGGGGGAGGATCCTTCACACCCGCGATGGGGGTGTTGCCTGGGATTCGGTTGAATCGGGTGTTGAAGCCAACCTTCAATCGGTTTTCATGTATTCGTCCACCCTGGGTTTTATAGCGGGGCTTCAGGGGACGGTGTTAAAAACAACCGATGGGGGCTCCACCTGGCAACGGTTGCCTTCAAACTTAGACAGGGATTTGTACGATTGCTGGTTTGTTACGCCATCAACGGGTTTTGTTGCTGCAGATAAAAGTGTATATAGGACCCGGAATGGTGGGGTGACCTGGGAGCAGGTATTGTTGGCCGATTCGGGGCGCAATTTCATCCGGGTGGCTTTTTCCGACACGCTTCACGGATTTGCGATTGGCCGGAAGGGTGCCATTTATAAAACTTCCGACGGGGGCGATCACTGGAACGGGCTCCCTTCGGGAACAGACCGGTATTTGTTTGGCTTGTCGGTGGTGGGGCCACAAACCATTTATGTTTCCGGAAGTGGGGCCTTAATTCTGAAAAGTACCGACAGCGGCGCAACATGGAACGTTTTGCCGGTCGATTTTCCATACGATTTTGGAAGTATCGTCTTTACCGATGAAACAACGGGGTCGGTGGTTGGCCCCCTGGGGACCATTCTCCATACCGAAGATGGCGGCACAACCTGGATAGAAGCCACTTTTTCGACCCTGGCAAACCTGTGGGGTTGTTCTTTCAGCGATCCACAGCATGGATTTGCCTGTGGGGCCAATGGCGTGGTTGTCGCAACTTCCGATGGAGGGAATGGCTGGTCGGAAACCGTCACCGGGGTTCCATCCACGCTAAACACAATCCAAAGGGTAACTTCCCTGGCCGGCTATGCTGCGGGAGAGGGAGGCACTTTAATAAAAACAGCCGATGGGGGATTGACCTGGGCACACCTTTCGGCCCCCGAACCGGTATCCTGGCAAAATTTGTTTTTCAGCGATCCGCTCCATGGCTTTCTCGTTGGGATCAGCCCGTTGATTTGGCATACTGCCAATGGAGGCCTTTCCTGGGATTTTTATGATTCGGGATCAGGCGAAGTTTTCAACGACATTGACTTTTTTGGATCCATGGGCTATGTTTGTGGAAGTATGGCAACACTGTTACAAACCATGGATGGTGGTATTTCCTGGCGACCCATCGACCTGCCGGAACTTTGTGAAGCAAACCTGAACAACATAAGTTGTGTTGATGAAAATACGTGTTATGTAACCGGGAACCAGTATATTGATAATGCAAATACCATGTTTTTTGCCCGCACGCACGACCGGGGCGAAACCTGGCAGGTAAAAACCCATGCCTATTATCCCTCCAAATATTTTACCGCGTTGTGTTTCACGGGCCCGATGACCGGGTACATCGGGGGCACCGGTTTTATATGGAAAACCATGGATGGCGGCGATCGCTGGATCGACCAAACCAGGGATGACCGGCAGGTAGGGCCGAACCACCTCACGTTCACAAGCGGGGAAGCCGGTTTTTCGGTATCCTATTCCGGCCAGATTTTAAAAACCGATAACGGTGGCGGGATTGGTTTCATGGAACCAGGCCTCCTGCGTGCCCCTGTTTTAGGACAGAATTTCCCGAATCCTTTTAACCAATCAACCCGCATCCCTTACCATCTGCAGCAGGAGGGAAACGTAACACTATTTTTATACGATGCAACCGGGCGTAAATTGGCTATCCTTATGGACCAATACCGGCTTCCGGGAGATTATTTTTTCGATTTTAACGGTTCCGGCGTATCGGATGGGTTTTATTATTATAAACTCTTTACGAAGGAAAGGGTTGAAACAGGAAAAATGGTGAAAAAATAGAAATCCCGGTCTGTGAAAGAACCGGGATGAGTTGTAAAACGACCTGGGCCAGTGAAGTTGAGTTTTATTATTGATCATTAAAATCGGCTTCTGCCGGAATATCGGGCGTCAGGGATTTGATATCAATCAGCATCCGGGCATCGGGATCTTCAAACGCTGCTTCATCCGGTGTTGAAGGGGCTAAGGAAGGAAGCATGGCTTCAATGCCGTTCAGGGTGGAGATATCATCAGAAAAATCGGCCTCTTTTGGACAGGAAGGCGCCAGATTTGTCAGATGGGATGTTGTTCCGGGTTTTGTATAAATGGTTTTTAAGGGATCGCCTGTTGCCGTGTGTGCTGAAAGAAGGGAGATATTCATTGCCAGGAGGAACGTGAGAAAAAGGGTGGTTGTTTTCATGACTTTCATTGTTTTTTTGTTGTTTTGAGAATAAGACGGACAATCTTCGGCCATGTTACGCACGATCTGGTGAACCACGGAAAAGAATCGATGAAACACAGAAAATTTCCGGTTTGTTATCTTTTAATAATTTTATAGGGTTAATTCAGGAGGGAAAAATGACAATTCAAAAAACGTTCCGTTGGATATCGATCCTTCTTTTTATCATGATCGCCGGTCTCATAGGGATGATATTTTTATTATACACGAACCAGAAGCAGATCGAGAAGAAAGAATTTGTTCAGGCGGTCCAGGATGTGGACCTTCAGCAAGCGGTTGGTTATATTGAAGGGGTTTCGCTGATGGTCATCGTTTTGATTCTGCTCATCCTGGTGTTTTACCGGATTGCATACCGCAGGATTTCCGCTCCCATCAAAGCGCTTCAGGAACAAACACAAAGGGTTAAAGACGACCTGAACCGGTTAACCGATCAGATCATCGATATATCCATGGGAAACCTTACCGGTCCCTTCGTGGTTCAGGCCACCCCACTTCATCTTCCCAGCAAAGATGAATTTAATGACCTTGCCACGGCCCATAACCAGATGATAGGGAAACTCAACGATACCGGCGATGCCATATCGACCATCACCCTGGCTATTAAAAATGCACGGGATAAACTGCAAAATGTAAACCAATGGTTGGAAAAGACCGTAGAGGAGCGTACCGCCGATCTTCATAAGGCCCATATTGAGTTGGAAAATGCACACCGGGAATTGAGCCGTCTCGACCAGGCCAAAACCGAATTTCTGCGGTTGATAAGCCATGAAATCCGGACCCCATTAAACGGGATCATGGGTTTTACCAATCTCATGAAAGATTTGCCCCAGGCGCCCGAAGTGGCGGAGATTTTTGATATCCTCGATACCTCCGTAAACCGATTAGAGCAGTTTTCGAGGGTTGCCCTTTGGATTACTGCATTGAATACCAAGGATATAAACATACATAAAACGGTTTTAAAACCGGCCGATCTGATTGCTTTGGCTAAGAAAACGCTGGAAGACAAATTAGAAGAGAAAAACATCAGTCTGATCACCGAGGGGGAAATGGTAACGGCAACGGTATCCGGTGATCCGGAGATGCTGGGGATTTGTATGAAGAGCATTCTTAAAAATGCGATTCATTATTCGCCGGTTGGAGGATCGGTTTATTTTCGTGCATTCACACTGGAGAGGAATGTCATCATTGAGTTTAAAGACGAGGGAGAAGGGTTTACCCCGGAAGCGTTAAAAAACCTTTTTAAACCCTTTAGTCCCGGGGAACAACACATTGACCAGAACATCGGGCTGGACCTGGCCCTTGTCAAGATGATTGCCGACGCCCATGGGGCGGGGATTGAAGCCGGCAACAATGATGAAGGCGGCGCTTATGTAAGGTTGGCCTTTCCGGGATTGTAGGGGGGGCAGAATCCGGCTTTTCAGATATTTGATGACTCATTCTGCACTTGTTTTTAGCTTGGGAGAGTCGTTTTTTGCTGATTATTTCAGCAGGGATTTAATCATAGGCCACATGGTTTTCGAGTGACTCAATCCTTGAGACAAGCATCTTCAGGTTATAATCCAATTGCTCACGCTCCTTTTTCATTTCATCCACCTGCGATTTCAGCAGCAGGATGGTCTTTTTTTGTTCCTGAAGGGCTTTGATCATCGGGGCGACCAACTCGCTCATGGTAACTGTTTCGGCCTCTCCTTCCTTGTTGTAAGTCACAAAGGCAGGATTGATAATTTCAACCTCTTCTGCAATCAGCCCGTATTGTTTCATCTGTGTTTCATCTGCTTTCCCGGTGAAATTCACAGGACGGAGCTTGTATAGCCAATCAACATCTTCCATGTCACGGATCTGTGTATTGTTCTTTGCGGAGTAACTGATCACTCCGATTCGGCCGTTTTCGTCGGCATAAAGGTCCCGGCGGGGAGGATAGGTTAATCCTACGTAAGCCCCAATGCAATGGAGAGAAAGAATATCGTTGTTTCCGAGCCTGACTTCGTTGGAGGAACTTCCAATGGCGCCCTGTCCGATCACAACGACATTACCTAAGTTATTGTATGCAACATCCGCTTGATGACCGATTACCGTATTATTGCTTCCATTGGTGTTGGTAAAATGGGCTCCGGCGCCGATGGCTGTATTGTTATCGCCGTTGTAATTATTATAAAGGGCTGCAGCTCCGACAGCGGTATTACTGGATCCGGCAAAATTGTTATAAAGGGATGATTTTCCAAATCCTGCATTTTCCCATCCCGAACTGTTGGTGAACAGGCTTTGGGATCCTATGGCGGTGTTGCCAGAGCCTTCACCCGTATTATTATACAGAGCAGAATAACCCAATGAGGTATTATCTTCTCCGTATGTGTTCATAAATGAAGAGCCGTATCCAATGGCGGTGTTTTTCATCCCGGTTGTATTGGACCGGAGCGCCCCTGAACCGATGGCAACATTTTTTCCTCCGTTATTATTGGCTGTCGGATTGTTGTTGTACAATGCTTCAAAACCAATGGCCACATTATTGACTTCCGTATTATCCTGCCTCCCTGTTTGATTGAAAAGCGCCCTGTATCCGATGGCGACGCAATTGTTGGAAATGGTATTCTTATAACCTGCCTGGTGACCGATAAAAGCATTATAATGGCCGGTGGTGTTCATGAACCCGGTTTCACAACCAAGGAATGTATTCCGGTCGGTGGTGTTCTGGATTCCGGCCTGAAAACCAATAATTGTGTTATAGCCAGAAGCATCTGTAATGCTTCTCCCGGCCCCATAACCAATGGCAATATTCCCGGTGGATGAAGTCAATGATTTCAATGCCCCCTGACCGAAGGCCAGGTTTTTATCACCCGAAGTAATACCGTTTAAAGCGCTGTCGCCGATGGCTGAATTTGCAATTGCACCGGATAATGTCATATTACCACAGTATTGCCCCAGAAAATTATTATAGGAGCCGAAATTATGGAGAAAAGGAATCGTCCCGGAATATAGGATCCCGCTTGTTGCTGTAGTGGGAGGCATCTGTAAATTCCCGGTCAGCTCAAGTTGCTGATCCGGAGAGGAGGTCCCAATACCCAGCCTTTTATTGGTATTGTCCCAATAAAAGTCATTGTTCCCACTCAGGGACGAGGCGCCGTTCCAAAAAGTCACCTGCCCATTGCTGCCTGAACCACTGAGATTGGAGTCGCTTAATTTTTGCCAGACAGAAGCTTTGTAATAATAAAAACCAACTGCCCCATCGGTCTGAAAGACCATTAATCCGTTGGCCGGGCCCGGGATTGCTGTTCTCTGTGCCTGTGTTACCCGGGGTATCAGTACCCCTTTCAAGTTGGATTTAATGTCAAGGATGGCACTGTTGTCGGGAGAAGACCCATCGGTGTTGATGCCCACCTGGGAAAACAACAAGACCGGGAACACCAGGAAAAGAATCCCGGAAAGGAACAATTTATTCATATGCAGGAAGGTTTAAATTTTTGGTGAAAATTAGGAAGAAATTTCTGAATATCAAGATAGAAAATAATTTTGGAAAAAAGTTGCTATTTAACACTGCATCAAAACGAAAATTGCCTTGCATTTTCATTGAGATGCAGTATATCTGTTGTTCAAATACAGATACAAATAAAAAAAGCAGCCATTCTGTTGAATGACTGCCTTTTGAAGGATTGATTTGTTGACCCACCAGGATTCGAACCTAGACCGAGAGAACCAAAATCTCTAGTGCTGCCATTACACCATGGGTCATAAAATATCGGATAATGGACGTTGAACTTTTATCCGGAGTTCTTTTGCGGGTGCAAAGCTATAAAATATTTCTTTTTGCGTAAAGAACCCGGTGAAAAAAAATTGCTGTTCCCTGTTTCAGGGTAAATTTGTATTTTCGCCAATTCATATTAGTCAAACATCGTTTTATGAAGAATTTCCAGAAACTGAACAACATTTTCGGTTGGGCTACTTTTGCCATTGCATCGGTGGTTTATCTGCTGACCATTGAACCAACGGCAAGTTGGTGGGATTGCGGGGAATATATCGCAACGGCTTTTAAACTTCAGGTAGGACATCCACCGGGAGCCCCCTTGTTTCAAATAATAGGACGCTTTTTCTCCCTGTTTGCTTTCGGCGATGTGTCGCTTGTTGCAATGATGGTCAACATCATGTCGGCCTTGTCAAGCAGTTTTACCATTTTGTTTCTTTTCTGGACCATCGTATTGTTTGCTCAGAAATTTTTCGGGAAAGAATCCGAAATGTCAGATGCCCAGCGTTATACCGTTTTTGCATCGGCTTTTATCGGTGCAATGGCCTATACTTTCAGCGATACTTTCTGGTTTTCGGCGGTTGAAGGCGAAGTGTATGCCATGTCGTCTTTCTTTACCGCTATTTCATTCTGGGCCATCCTTAAATGGGAAAGCGTGGCAGATGAAAAGCATTCCTACCGTTGGCTAATCCTGATTTCATTTCTGATAGGCCTGGCCATTGGGGTACACCTTTTAAATTTGTTGGTCATCCCGGCCACCTGTATGGTCTATTATTATAAAAAGTTTAAACCGACAAAACTGGGAATGCTCATCACTTTTATCATATCCATTTTGATCCTTGCCTTTGTCATGTTTATCATCATACCTTATGTTGTTGAGCTCTCCGGAAAATTTGAACTTCTGTTCGTCAATAGTTTCGGGTTGCCCTTCAATTCGGGTACGATTTTTTATTTTGCGCTTATTATCGGTTTGATCCTCTGGGGCTTGACCTATACCCGGAAAAATGGAAAGACGGTGTTGAACACCATCCTGTTGTCGTTTACTTTTATCCTCATTGGCTACTCTTCGTTCGTGATGCTGGTGATCCGCGCCAATGCCGATACCCCCATCAATGAAAATGCCCCCAAGGACGCCATCAGTTTGCTTTCTTATCTCAACCGGGAACAGTATGGGGATTTTCCCATCTTTCATGGTCAATATTACAATGCCCCCATTGTGGATTATGCCGATGGGAAACCCTATTACCAGCAGGACAAAAAATCGGGAAAATACATCGTCATCGATCAGCGGAAAGGCACCATCCCCGTTTGGGACCCCCGTTTTACAACCCTTTTCCCCCGGATGTGGAGCAATCAACGCAGGGGGGCTGCCGAGTTTTATAAAAACTGGGGAGGGCCCGGGGTCCCGGTTGAAATATCGGCGCCCGATGGACAAACGGAAACCATCAACAAACACACTTTTGGTGAAAACCTGAAGTTTTTTTTCACCTACCAGCTTGGCCACATGTACATCCGTTATTTTATGTGGAATTTTTCAGGACGGCAAAACGATGTGCAGGGCTTTGGAAACAACGAAGATGGCAACTGGCTCAGCGGTATTCCTTTTCTGGACAAAATGCGCCTGGGGAACGATCAGGTCAACGTGCCCGACAGTAAGAAGAGCCGTGCCATGAACCGATATTATATGCTGCCCCTGCTCCTTGGCCTGGTCGGATTTTTTTTCCAGGTCAAAAATGATTCCAGGGGTTCTATGATCATCGGATTGTTGTTTATCATGACCGGACTGGCCATCCTTGTGTATCTTAACCAGCAACCGTATGAACCGCGTGAGCGTGATTACGCCTATGCCGCCTCTTTTTATGCTTTTGCAATCTGGATCGGGTTGGGGATCATTCCAATCGTTCACTGGATGAAAAAGAAATTGAACGAAAATCTTTCAGTGATTGTGGTCTTTGTCCTTACCCTGGTCCTTGTTCCTGGAATCATGGCGGTGGAAAACTGGGATGACCATGACCGGTCGGGAAAATATGCCTGTCGCGATTTTGCGGCAAATTATCTGAACTCCTGCGACCCTCAGGGAATATTGTTTACCAATGGTGACAACGACACCTTTCCTTTGTGGTACGACCAGGAGGTGGAAGGGATTGGGACCAGTATCCGGGTAGTCAACCTGATGCTCGCATCGGGGCCCTGGTACATCAATCAATTGTATAAAAAAGCATACGAATCCGAACCGATCCCGTTTACCTTATCGAAGGAACAATACCGGCAAGGGACCAACGACATTATTCCCTTCTATGATATTGGCATTAAGGGTTATGTTGAATTAAAAGACATGATCGAGTTCATCAAAAGCGATAATCCACAGACCTTTCTTACGCTTCAAAATGGAGAAAGGATGAAATTTTTTCCTTCGAAAAAGGTTAAAATTACCGTCGATTCGGCGGCCTGTGTGAAATATGGCATTGTTCCAAAATATTTACAGGGTAACATGGTCGATTCGATTTACTGGACCATCCGGAGCAACCAACTTTATAAAAACGACCTGATGTTGCTGGACCTGATGGCATCGAACCAATGGAAACGGCCGCTCTATTTTGCAGCCCCATCCAGTGTTTCCCATTGTGCTGCCATCGACTCTTTTTGTATGGTCCAGGGTTGGGTATATAAGTTTATGCCGGTGAAAGCCGATTCGGCTGATTACATTCCAGGAATGGCTGGCGTTGATCCGCTGACCTCCTACGATATTTTTCAAAACAAATGTGCCTGGGGAAACCTGAACGACCCCCATGTTTATGTCGATCCCGAAAGCCTGAACAACACCGCCCGACCGAAAACCAACATCATGCGTGTTGCAAGGGCCCTTTTGGATATGGGAAAGAACAAAGAAGCCATTGAAGTGATGGATACCTATATCCGGTATTTCCCCGATTCCAAGGTGCCGTACGATATGTATATGCTCCCTTATGCCGAATACTATTATCAGGCAGGGGCAACCGAAAAAGCCAACAAGCTGATGGAACGGCTTGGCCAGATGTATAGTCAAAACCTTGATTATTATTATAGTTTCCCGGCCAATTACAGGGAATATTTCGACCAGGATATTCAAACGGCACTGGGCATGATCCGCAGGATGTCGATGGTTGCTTCTGCGAACCAACAAACACAACTGGCTGCCAAAATGGATAGTTTGTTTAACTTAAAGGTGAAATCGTTTCAATAACACAGGCAAGGAAAACCGGAAGGGCATTGCCTGAATTCCTCCTTCCGGTCCCGGCGTCTGTAAAAAATCAAATTGGTATGGTACCCTTATTTATAACCTGGAGCCCCTCTCCTGAAATTTTCAGTTTTGGCAGTTTTGCTGTCCGTTGGTATGGATTGCTTTTCGCCGGTTCCTTTTTCTTTGGATATCTGATCATGCAGAAATTTTTCAAAAAGGAGGGGGTCCCGATCCGGTTATTGGACGAATTGACTACCTACATGATCATTGGCACCATTGTCGGGGCCCGTCTGGGACATGTGTTTTTTTACGAGCCCGATTGGTACCTGGCGCACCCGATGAAGATCCTTGCCGTTTGGGAAGGTGGATTGGCCAGTCATGGCGCAGGGGTTGGGATCGTTCTTGCCCTTTTGGTTTTCTCGTATGTACGGAAAAAACCCTTCCTGTGGGTGATCGACCGTATCGTCATCGTGGTTGCCCTTTCCGGTTTCTTTATCCGCATGGGGAACCTGATGAATTCCGAAATTTACGGCCTCCCTACCCATCTTCCCTGGGGTTTTTTGTTCATTAATTCCACCGCTCCGGAAGAGGGCCTCGTCCCACGCCATCCTACTCAAATCTATGAAGGGATTTCCTATTTGTTGATTTTTTTCTTTTTATTGTGGTATTACTATAAAAAAGAGGGTAAACCAGCCCCCGGATTCCTTTTTGGCACTTTTCTGATCCTTGTTTTCGGAATCCGTTTTTTAATCGAATTTATCAAAGAACCCCAGGTCGGCTTTGAACGCAATCTGACCCTGAACATGGGGCAGTTGCTTTCCATACCGTTTGTCCTTGCAGGGATTGTACTGGTTTACCGGGCGCTACGAAAAAAGACGGGTTGAAAGTGCGGAAATCCGTTGACGGAGGATGGTATAATCATTTCGGATAACCATTCCCGGATAGTTATTTGACAAATCCATGGCATAGAGCAGGTTAAAACTTTCCTGGTCCATCGAGAAAAAAATCTTTTTTTCCATCAGGTACCGTGCCAGATATTCCTGCTCGGTTTGGCCCGGTGTTGGAATAAAGATCGCCCGCTTTCCAAGGGTCACAATGTCCATGATGCTCGAATAACCCGAACGGCAAATGACCATTTCGGCGTTTTCTAACACCCGGGCCATTCTCTTTGTGTCGAGATGCGAAAAAATGAGAATCCGGTCATTCACTTTTCTGGCCTCATCGTTTTCAGTTATTCCCTGAATGATAATTGTTCTTAGGTTGATATTTTCGAGATCGGCCAGGATTTTCTTTTCCAGGATGGTCCGCTGGGGTTCAGGCCCGGAAAGGATTACAACCACGTTGACTATGGGTTCTGCCTGCTTTTCCATCTGGGGGGTATATGCTGAAAATCGCGACAGGATTCCGATGTAATGGGCATTGGCCGGCAATGTGACAGGATGTGACAACGCTCCTGCCAAACCATGGTGGTGTTCGAAATCGGGGATCCAACATTCATTGTACCTTCGGATGAACCAATGGTTGATCCGGTTTAAGGGCCGTTCCAGAAATTGAATGGAATCCGGTACCCGGATCCTGACCTGGTGGGTAATAAATACCGAAAAGATTTTTTTGTGCCAGCATCCGTAGCGGTTGTCGGAAACAATCAGGTCGGGTTTGAAACGACGGGCAATTTGCTTTAAAGTTTGATGTTCCCGCCAGATGCCAATGCAAAAGGCAGGCGTAAAAGCGATCATCTTCAGCAACATCCGGTTTCCCCTGGAGTAGTTCACGCCAACGCCGGGAAATTCGTACAAGGTAATCCCGGGGCATTCTTTCTTCAGAAATTGAAGCGAACGTCCCCCGGTAGCAGCAATCACCCGATAACCGGCATCCTGAAGTTCCCTGATGATGGGCACACACCGTGTTGCATGCCCAATTCCCCAATCGAGCGGACAAAGGAGGGCGCTCTTCGTTTCTTTTACCATCTTCGGTTATTTACAACAGAAGGGGAATATTTGTTTATGGGTCAAAAATACAAGCATTTCTGGTGAATGTTGAAAAAAAGTTATTCACAGCCTATTACCTTTTATGAACGAGATGGATTAAGGATGTTCGGAATAACAAAAAATAGAGGTTAAAAAAACCTCCCATGGTCATGGCGCAAGAAAACATGGTGTACAGGATTGGCCTCACCCTGATTCCCGGGGTTGGCGATGTATTGGGGAAAAAACTGGTTTCACTTTTTGGCAGCGCTGAAGCTGTTTTTAAAGGCAACCGTCCGGTTTTTCAAAAGATGGGAAGGGTTGGCCGTTTGATTGCCAATGCCGTTGGCAATAAAGAAATTCTCCTCAGGGCAGAAAAGGAGGCCACTTTCATTGAGCGATATGGGATCAGGTTGCTCTATTTCCAGGACAAACCCTATCCCCAACGATTGAAACATTGCTATGACAGTCCCGTGTTGTTGTTTTATAAAGGGACTGCCGACCTGAATTTTCCCAGGATTGTTGCCGTGGTTGGTACCCGAAGTGCGACCGCTTATGGGAAATCTGTTGCCCGGGAAATCATTGGAGGCCTTGTTGCGCAACAAATTGTGGTGGTCAGCGGTTTGGCTTATGGCATCGACGGTTGTGCCCATCGGCATGCCTTAGATGTGGGATTGAACACGGTGGGCGTTTTAGGACATGGGTTGGACCGGATTTATCCATCCGTTCATAAAACAATGGCCGAGCGGATGCTTTCGCAGGGGGGGTTGGTGACTGAGTTTTTAAGCGGGTCACAGCCGGACCGGGAAAATTTTCCACGACGAAACCGGATCATTGCCGGTTTGAGCGATGCCATCGTTGTTGTGGAAGCGGCCAAAAAAGGAGGGGCCTTAATCACTGCCGATATTGCCAACTCGTACAACCGCGATGTTTTTGCCGTTCCGGGCAGGGTTACCGATCCCTTTTCGGAAGGGAGCAATTACCTGATACGGACCAACCGGGCCGCATTGATACAAACGGCTTCCGACCTGGAGTACCTCATGGGGTGGAAACGAGATGCGGTGGTTCCCAATGCCGTTCAACGCAAAATATTTCAGGAACTTACACCGGATGAAGAGAAAATCATTAACCTGCTCCGGGAACGGGGCCAGGCAGGCATTGATGAAATCATGACTGGTGCCGGATTGGCCACAAGTTGTGTTTCGGCTGCTTTGTTAAACCTTGAATTTGAAGGAATGGTCCGATGCCTCCCGGGGAAAGTCTATGTGATGCTATGATGGTTCCGGTTTACAGTAGGATGCTTTCAGCCCAAGGATAAAAGCGATGATCATCGACCCGAAGGAAAAAAGGCTCAATAATTTAAAATCGTGCGTAATGAGGCATAAATTGAACATGCCATGAAAAAAAGCGGCCCCCAGTAATCCGATAAGATAAAAGGCGATACGGGCTTTCAGAAATTTGGCCATGCCGATAAAAAACCCCATGACGATGGCAAATAATATGTTGGCAGGAACAAAAACCATGGTGTACATGGTAGAAGGAAAGATCTGTTGGGCCCCAAAAATGTTAATGGAATACAACAAAAGAAAAACTGTCGAAAAACCTAAGGCTGCCATGATAGAAAACAAGATGGCGTACATGGGGCGGTCAACCAGTTTGTTGGGTATGACCATAAAGCGAAGGAAAAGGAATTTCCCTAATTCTGCACTGCCCCCGATGGTAATAAAAGAAAAAAACAAGGTCCTTTTTATCGAACGGACATCGTTCAACCCCAACCACGACCCAAGGTATGCTGCGGCCAGTAAAACCGAAATCCCCAACATCCCGGCCAGATAACTTGTTATGAGCAGTTTCAGAAAACTTTTTTCGTATCGTTTGATGCAATATAAATAGATCACTATGGCAAGAACAGGGGCAAAAAACAGGGTGGTATAAGCAAGCGGTCTCATGAAGGGGAAATTTTGTTTTCAAACCGTCAAATATAGTTATTTTTTATACTTTTACAAAGAGAAAAAGGCATCGCCCGTTTTTTCAATTATATACCCAAATCATTTTGAAGGGAACCGTAATTAAATCGACCGGAAGCTGGACAATGGTCCGGTTGGACGACGGGACCCGTTACGAATGCAAGCTCAAGGGACATTTCAGGATCCGGGACATAAAACATACCAATCCGGTAGCCATTGGTGACCGGGTTGAGGTTGCTTTTTCGGAACAGGACAGTCATGGCCTGATAACACATATTGAACCCAGGGATAATTACATCATTCGCAAAGCGACCAAACTTTCGAAGGTTTCGCATATTATTGCAGCCAATCTGGATTATGCATATTTAATCGCAACCCTATCCCATCCCCGGACTTCCAATGGTTTTATCGACCGGTTTCTTGTAACGGCGACCGGTTATTATATCCCGGCAGGATTAATTTTCAATAAAACCGACCTGTATTCCGAAAAAGAATTCCAGGAATTTCAATTTCTGACAAAGATTTATGAAGATGCCGGATATCCCTGTTATGCCGTTTCGGCCCTTACCGGAGAGGGCATTGAGTTCTTGCGGGGCATATTGAAAGGGAAACTGAATCTGTTTTCGGGCCATTCGGGCGCCGGAAAATCTGCGCTTATCAGTGCTGTTGATCCTGCCCTGGCCCCAAAAACAGGGAAAATATCCGGGTTTCACAAAAAAGGGATGCACACAACGACGTTTGCAGAGATGTATGAAATATCGGGTGGCGGTTTTATCGTGGATACACCGGGCATTAAAGAATTTGGGCTTATTGATTTTGATAAATCCGAAATCCCGCGATGTTTTCCTGAAATGGAGCGGTTGTTGCCCCGGTGCCAGTATAAAAACTGTTCCCACACCCACGAACCCGGCTGTGCGGTAAAGGCAGGATTGGAGAACGGGTTGGTTAGCCGGTTAAGGTATAATTCCTATATTAGCATTCTCAATGATCGCTAAACAACTGGTTATCGATTCGTACTTCCCTCTGAACCCTTCTGATTCAGGAGTTTATGCCCTTTCTCAAATGGAGGGGCTGGGGGTGTCCCATCTCCCTGTTGTCAAGGACACGGAATACCTCGGACTGGTTTCGGCCGCCGATATCCAGTTGCTCCCTGATCCCGGGCTGAACATAGGCGATTGTGGAATTCAGTTGAACAAAGCCGCAATTTCTGATTATCAGCATATTTATGATGTTATTCGTTTGTTTTCGGGGTTAAAGTTGACCGCCCTTCCTGTGATAAACAGCAAAGGCAAGTATCTCGGGTTAATAACCGAATCAACCTTGCTTCAACACCTGGATGTTTTAACCTCCGCCGATCATCCAGGGAGCGTCCTGGTTCTGGAACTCAATGAGAAGGATTATAACCTTGTTGAAATTGCACAAATTGCAGAATCCAACGACTATAAAATTCTCTCTTTGTATGTAACCTCGTTTCCTGAATCTACAAAAATTGAGGTAACGGTTAAACTCAACCGGACCGATATCGGGCCGGTTCTTCAGACTTTTTTCCGCTATAACTATCTCGTCAAAGCTTCGTGGTCGGATGAAGATTCATTTAAAGAGGCGCTTCAGGAACGTTTTGACGGTTTAATGAATTATCTGAGCATCTGATCATGACGTTGTCACGGATTTTCCTGTTCAGGTTTTTACCGACCTTGTTGTTCTTCAACGGGCTTTTGTCCGTTGAACCGGTCGGTGCCCAAATTCCTGCTGAGCTTCCTGCATTTCACGACAGCGGCTTTATCGTTATCGGAAAAATCGCATTCAAAGGAAATATACGCACGCGCCCTTCCATCATTTTAAGGGAAATGCCCTTCAGGGAGGGAGACACACTAAGGAAACCGGAACTTTCAAAACAGATCCTTGAAAGCCGTGAAAACATTTTTAACACCCGGTTGTTCAATTTTGTGACCATCGACACAGTACCAATGGCAGGCAACAGGACAACCGATATTGTGGTTTCGGTTATTGAACGTTGGTATATATGGCCCATCCCTTTTCTGGAAATTTCGGACCGGAATTTTAATGTTTGGTGGGAAACACGGGATTTCAGCCGCCTTACCTACGGGATCGACTTCACCTTCAACAATGTCAGGGGACGGAACGAAACCCTGACGATAATGACCCATTTTGGTTACAACCAGAAATATGGTTTTACTTATAAAATTCCATATATCGATACAAAGCAAAAACTGGGTATCGGGTTCGGGACAGAAGTGGACCTCAACCATGAAATCCCGGTAGCTTCTGACAGCAATAAACCTGTTTATATGAAGGATGGCAACGGTTTTCTGAAAAAACTTTTCCGTGGTTATGCGGAATTGATTTTCCGGCCTGATTTTTATTCTACCCATACCTTTTACGCTTCTTACAGCTATTATGTTTTTGATGAAAAACTTGAGGCAGTCCCCGGATTTTTTTATGATGAATCGCTGATCCAGCAATTTGTTACGCTTAACTATTTTTTTAAGGATGACCATCGCGACGTACAGTTTTATCCCCTGAAAGGGTATTACATCGATGCAGAATTCAACTACACCATTCCTTTTCATGTTGCCCATAACGCCTATTTAAAAATGAACCTGCGAAAATACTGGCAGATGCAAAAACGCTGGTATTGGGCTTCGGGATTCACAGGGAAACTCAGCCTGGAAAAGGAGCAACCCTATTATCTGCAGCAGGGGTTGGGCTATGGCCGTGAATTTGTACGGGGATATGAATATTATGTCGTTGATGGACAGCATTTTATATTGTTAAAAAACAACCTGAAATTTGCGCTTCTGCCCCAACGGGTGGTCAATTTGGGTTTTATCAAAACTTCTAAATTCAATACCGTCCCCTTGGCCTTATATCTGAATGTATATGCCGACCTGGGCTATGTTTATAATTATCAGGACCTGGACCCCTGGTACCCATCGGGGAAGAGCAATACCTTACAGAATGCACTTTTGGTAGGATACGGTACCGGGATTGATTTTACCACCTATTACGACATTGTGGTAAGGATGGAACTTTCCGTTAACCTTCTGGGGGAGGCTGGGTTTTATCTCCATTTTATTGCCCCGATATAGCCTAAATCCCTGTGAAAGAAAAAATCACGTATCTTTGCACGCTTATTTTCAGATAACATCGTTTGATCATGAAGGTCGCGCTTTTTGGCAGGAATATCTCGGATCAATCCATTCCCTTTATTCAGGAGTTGGTGGGCCGTTTGGAAACATCCGATGGGAACCTTTTGATATATACGCCGTTGTATGAAGGGATAAAAGAGAAAATTAAATTTCTCCATCCCCCAGAATGTTTTGACATGGATACGGATTTGAAAGGGAAGACCGATTTTCTGTTCAGCATTGGCGGCGACGGTACCATTCTCGATGCAGTTAGGGCCATCGGCAATTCAGGAATTCCGGTAACCGGGATCAACCTGGGACGGCTGGGTTTTTTATCGGGCATTCCCCGGGAACGGATCATACAGGCCATTACAGCGATTGAAAAGGGGGATTATCTGCTTGAAGAGCGGATCTTGCTTCAGCTTGTGGCGCCGGGTGGGCTTTTTGGGAAGGCCGGGTATGCGTTGAACGACCTCACGGTTTATAAACCCAACGTAATGTCAATGCTGACCATTAAAACCTGGATCAATGGGGAGTTTTTAAATACCTATTGGGCCGATGGATTAATAATTGCAACGCCTACCGGATCTACGGCCTATTCTTTAAGCTGTACGGGCCCCATCCTGACCCCGGGCGTCGAGAGTTTTGTTATTACCCCCATTGCCAGTCATAACCTTACGGTAAGGCCGATTGTTGTGCGCGACGACAGCGAAATCCTGATACAGGTTGATGGCAAAGGAAATGAATTTCTCGTCAGTCTCGATTCACGGATCGAAAAAGTTCAAAACCCCAATGAACTGATCGTTCAAAAAGCCGGTTATAAAATCCATTTGTTGAGATTGGCAGACAAAAACTTTTTTCAAACCATTCGCGAAAAATTAAATTGGGGGTTGGATAACCGCAACTAAAAAAAATTGTTCCGGAAAAACAGAAGGGATGTCAAATAAAACAACGATCCGGGCGTTATAAAATGTTGTTGTAACAATGATCAATAATAACCTTAAGCAGTAGCATGTTGCCTCATTTGACCCGTTTTTTCTGGGGGGTAGTTTTTTTCTTTGCTTTTATTTCCTTGTCGCGTTCGCAGGATTTGGAGTTTGGGCTGGCAGGCGGCGGGTCCTATTACTTAGGCGATCTCAATCCGGCAAAGCATTTTCAGAATATCCGTTTGTCGTATGGCGCCCTGGCCCGGTACAACATCGATTCGCGCTGGGCGGTAAAGCTTGCTGTTATGATGGGGTCGGTCGAAGCCGATGCATCGCAGGGAACGCCTTTTATCCAAACCCTTGGATTGTCGTTCTCAAGCAATATAACCGATATTTCTGCCATGGCCGAATTTAATTTCCTGCCCTATTTTACCGGCAGTGAAAGGAACCGGATATCCCCCTATATTTACGCGGGGGTTTCCTTGTTCTTCTTTAACCCCAGGGCCGGGGGGGTTTATTTAAGGGAGTTGGGCACAGAAGGCCAGAATGATCCTGAAATGGAGCGGAAGGGCTATTCAACCTATAATTTCTCAATCCCTTTTGGCCTTGGCGTAAAAATCGGCCTGGCCGAACGGTTGGGATTGCAGGTTTATTGGGAGATGCACAAAACCTTTATGGATTATCTCGATGACGTTAGTACTACTTTTTATTTAGATGGATCCGTGATTGATAAAGATAATGTAACGGAATATTATTCGGATCCTTTGATGAACCACGAGCCCGATATGGAGCGTGGCGATCCCAAAACCAAAGATTGGTTTGCATTTTTCGGGGTTGCCCTGACGTACAAATTCAATTTGCCGGGAAGTAAAAAATGCAAAGACCTGAACCATTGAGCTGTTGATAAAAAATATGGGAACCAAGGAGCAGATCGATATTGCCAGAATTCCCATCCATGTGGCAGTGATCATGGATGGCAACGGACGATGGGCCCGGAAACGGGGCTTTGCCCGGACCCTGGGCCATGAAAAAGGAGTGGATGCCGTACGGAACACGGTTGAAGCGGCCGCCGGATTGGGCATCCGGTACCTGACCATGTATGCTTTTTCAACCGAAAACTGGAACCGTCCCAAATATGAAATCGATGCCCTGATGCGTATTTTGGTTGATTCCATTCACAAAGAAATGAAAACGTTGATGGACAACAACATCCGTTTAACCGCGATTGGCGACCTGAAAAGCCTCCCTAAAAAAAGTTACAACGAGTTGTTGCATGCCATGTCCGTTACTTCCGGAAATAGCGGATTGACCCTGATCCTTGCCTTAAGTTACAGCGCCCGCTGGGAAATGCTGGAAGCAGTGCGCGCGATTGCCCGTAAAGTCGAAGCAAACGAATTAAAACCCGAACAAATCGATCTTGGGTCATTTACTTCCCGGCTTGCCACCGCAGGTATTCCCGACCCCGAGTTGTTAATCCGTACCAGTGGCGAATTCCGGATAAGCAATTTTTTGCTTTGGCAAATTGCCTATACGGAATTGTACTTTACCCAAACCCTTTGGCCCGATTTTGGCAAGGAGGATTTTTATATGGCCATTCTCGATTTTCAGGGCCGGGAACGCAGGTTCGGCCTTACCAGCGAACAACTCAACGAATTAGAAGGAAAATTACGAAAATAGACACCAATGATATCCCGCTATACTTTTCTTTTACTGCTCCCGCTCTTTTTAACCCGTTCCCTGTTTGCCCAGGTCAGCTTAGGCGATATCGATGTCAACGATTATAACCACCCCAAAGATTACTACATCGGTGGGATTACCGTAAGCGGGGTAAAATACTTAGATGGAAATGTCCTGGTAATGCTCTCCGGGCTTACGGTGGGCGACAAAATAAAAATTCCTACCAGCGATAAAATATCCATTGCCGTTAGAAAATTGTGGGACCAGGGACTGTTTGAAGACATCCGGATCAGCGTGACAAAAGTGGTGGACAACCAGATATTTCTCGATATTTATCTTCAGGAACGCCCCCGTCTTTCAAAATTTCAGTTCAACGGGATCAAAAAATCAGATGCCGATGATATCCGTCAGAAAATCCGGCTTGTTAAAGGGGATTATGTGACCGATAACCTGATCATCAAAACCAAAAACATCATTCTGGATTTTTATACCGACAAGGGTTTTTTAAATGCTTCCGTCGATGTTGTATTGAAAAAGGACAGCGCTTCGGCCAATGAAGTGACCATGTACATCAATATCGACAAAAATGAAAAAGTCAAGGTCCTCACCATCAACATCCATGGGAACCGCGAGGTAAGCGCTGAAGTTGTGAAATCGGCGATGAAAAAAACCAAGGAAAAAAGTGTGTTTAACCCGATGAACGATGTCGATAAAATGGTGGTCGAAACGGTAAAAACAACGGCCAACCTCGATTTTGTCGAAATTGCCAATGTGATTGCCGAACAGGGCTCGGAAAATATCCGGATACGACTGTTTAAATCATCCAAATTTATCGATGAGGATTATCAGGAGGATAAACAGTTACTGATCAAAAAATACAATGCGCTCGGTTACCGCGATGCGCGCATTATAAAAGATTCCATATCCAGGAACCCCGATAATACCATCAACATCGATCTATGGATTGAAGAAGGCATCAAATATTATATCCGGAATATTGCCTGGGTAGGGAATACCAAATATTCAGCTTCCTTTCTCGACCGGATCCTGAAAATAAAAAAAGGGGATGTCTATGACCAGGAGGCTTTGGAACAGGCTTTGACCTACAATCCTGCCGGTGCCGATATCCGGTCGTTGTATATGGACGACGGCTATTTGTTTTTTGATGTCATTCCGGTTGAAACAAGGGTCGAAAATGATTCCATCGACCTGGAAATCAGAATGCACGAAGGCAAACAGGCAACAGTCAGCAAGGTAACCATCAAAGGAAATACCAAAACCAACGATCATGTGGCTTTGAGGGAAATCGATACAAGGCCCGGCCAACTCTTCAGCCGTGACCGGTTGATCCGTTCCCAACGTACCCTTGCCCAACTCAAGTATTTTGACGCCGAAAAACTCAACCCCACCGTCAACCCAAACCCGGAAGATGGAACTGTGGATGTTGGGTTTGACGTTACCGAAACTTCGGCCGACCAGATAGAGCTCTCTGGAGGATGGGGTTACGGTCGTATTGTAGGTACCGTGGGACTGTCGTTCAACAATTTCTCGTTGCGGAATATTGTTAATCTGAAAGCATGGAAACCCATTCCGGCAGGCGACGGACAAAAACTAAGCCTCCGTTTTCAAACCTATGGCAAAGGATATTTCAGTTATAGTTTTTCTTTTACCGAACCCTGGGTGGGAGGCCGTAAGCCCCTGGCGCTGAGTTTGTCTTATTATCATTCCAAATATACCAATGGATATGACCCTACCGATGTAAGCTATGCATTCTTTAAAATCGATGGAATTTCAGTCGGTCTTGGCCAACGGTTGCGATGGCCCGACGATTATTTCTCCCTTTACCAGAGCATCAATTACAACCGGTACCATACGTATAATTATACCTCCATTTTTACCTTTGGGGGAGGAAATGGGGTATATAATGCCATCAGTTATGGGATCATCCTTTCACGCAACTCGGTAGATGCGCCGATTTTTGCCAGGAATGGATCGGAAATTTCTATCAACCTTGAGGTTACGCCGCCCTATTCCCTGTTTAGAGGGGATGTTGATTATCAATCCATGGACCCCAGCGAACGCTATCGCTGGGTTGAATATTATAAAATTAAATTCAAAGGATCGTGGTATATCAACCTGATCGAAAAATTGGTGCTCAATCCCCGGATCCAGTTTGGTTATCTGGGAACGTACAATAAAAGTTTGGGGATAACCCCCTTTGAACGGTTTTATCTTGGTGGCGACGGACTGACCGGGTATAACAACATGGACGGCCGTGAACTGATAGGGATGCGCGGATATATCAACAACTCCCTTACTCCCGGATATCCTTCTACCATCGGTGGTTCCGTTTATACCAAATATACGCTGGAATTGCGTTATCCGATATCGCTGAACCCGAGCGCGACCATCTTTGGATTGGCTTTTGTTGAAGCCGGCAACGACTGGCTTTTCTGGAACAATTTCAATCCCTTTAATGTTTACCGTTCTGTCGGGGTAGGGATCCGGGTTTTTCTCCCTATGTTTGGCTTGCTGGGGTTGGATTGGGGCTATGGCTTAGACGCTGTGCCAGGAATTCCAGGGGCAAACGGGGGGCAATTCCATTTCAGCATCAATTCATCCATTGATTAAGTTCGTTGGGTGAAAAAAATAAAAAAAAAGGATAAATACATAAAAATATGAGACAGTTTATTTTAACCTTCACCATGGTCGTGTTTTCATTGGCCCTGGTCAATGCCCAGAAATTTGCTTACGTTGATACCGAGTACATTCTCGACAATATTCCCGAATTTACGGAAGCACAGGCACAGCTTGATGAATTTTCATCGGAATGGCAGAAAGAGATTGAAAGTAAATTTGCAGAAGTTGATAAAATGTACAAAGATTATCAGGCCCAATCGGTCTTGCTTCCCGAGGATATGAAAAAAACAAAGGAACAGGAGATCGTGGATAAGGAAAAAGAGGCGAAAAGCTTGCAGCGTACCCGTTTCGGAAAGGATGGCGATCTCTACAAAAAGCGCCAGGAATTGGTAAAACCAATACAGGAAAAAATTTACAATGCCATCCAGGAGATTGCCACCAGCAATAATTATGCGATTATTTTCGACAAGGGTGGGAGCCTGACCATGATGTTCGCAAATCCAAAATACGATATCAGCGATGAGGTCCTCGATAATCTTGGTGCCAGCTTAAGTGGCAGGAAAACCAAAGCAAAGGCAACGGGTAGCAGTCCATCGGGTAGCGGTAGTAGCACAAAACCGGCTTCCACAAAACCATCCACCACAAAACCTGCCGGGACCAGCACCAAACAACCCCGGGCCCAACCGCCTAAATAAGCTTCCCGTTTAAGAAGCTGTTGCAGATTATCTGTTTTTTTGTATTTTTGCACCGCCCTTTTGTAGTATAAACCTTTTAATTATTGAAAATGAAAAATTTAGTGAAAATTTTTATCGTTGTCACCGTCATTTTTGGTTGCTCTTTTGTATCCCTTGCACAGAACCCTGTTAAGATCGGGTATATCGATTTTAATACATTATTGGCTGCCATGCCCGGGATCGATTCTGTAAAAATAAAGTTGCAAAACTATCAGCAGAGCCTGACAGACCAGATGGATGCCATGAAATCGGAATTTGAAAACAAGTATATGGATTATCAGTCACAGGCTTCGGGCATGTCGGACCTGATCAAACAAACCAAAGAAAAGGAACTTTCCGATCTTCAGGCGCGAATTGATGCTTTTCAACAAAAAGCAAATCAGGACCTGCAAACCAAACAGCAGGAATTGGTTGCCCCTTTTATTGAGAAGGCAAAAGTGGCTGTTCAGGAGATTGCCAAAGAGCATAAATTTACGTATGTGTTAAACTCCATCGAAGATGTGGTTATTTATAAAGAGGCATCGGACGACATCATGCCGCTTGTAAAAAAGAAATTGAACATACAGTAGGAATTTTTGCTTTTTTTTGTGCACCGGCGTTTGTTTAAACGCCGGTTTTTTTGTCGGAATCGACCGCTATTAAAACGCTTTCTGTTAAACTTGTCCGGAAAAGGTGTACGTAATCACATTTTGTTTTTCACGTCAGACAATGGGCTGCCGGTAAAAAAACCTGCCCAATAAACGAAAGGGTGACATTTCAATCTTTTTATCGCCGGGCATGATCTGTTTTACCGAAGTCAAAACAGACAACCCTGAAGAAATGGGTTCCCCAGGCGGGTAAACTTACATATAAGCCTGGATTGACCATCTCATCGCCGTTGCGGTCGAACGAAATTCCCGACAGGGGGTCGGCCAATCTCCAGTTTTCTCCTTTCAGAAAGTCCCATGGAATCGGGATTTGTCCGGTGGCCACTGCCCCGCTCATATTGATGACTACCACATATTGGGCTTCATTGGACGACCAGCCCCAGGAGAGCAGGTTTTGGAAGGCAGTGTTACCGGTCCATCCCCGGGGCTCGAACCATTGCCATTGCCCGTCATGAAAAAGTTCCTGTTTGATTTGGGCCAAAAGTGTTGAATAAAAACCATGCTGGCAGGGATCGGCATGTTCATCGGGACGGCGGCGTAAAAAAACCGGCAGTTTTATTTTCCGTCCTTCGAACTGGCCTTCATGGAACAATTTGGCGCCAGGCAATGTGGCAATGGCAAGAGCCAGCATTTTTTCCTTTTCTAATGAAAATATGGCTGCAGCTCTTGGTTCATCATGGTTTTCGATAAAACGCAACAGCCGGGACTGATAGGCAGGGTCGGCGGTGAGATGTAACCGTACCAGGTCACGTTCGTTTTTCTCAAGTCGGTCGTAGAGCCGTTTGTCGTAACAGTAATCAAACCCTTGTTGCATGAGTTCCCATTCGAGGTCCCAATAGGATTCGGCAATAAAGATAAAGTTGCTGTTGGTCCGTTTAACAGCCGGGACCAGCTCTTCCCAGTAATCTTTAACGGGGGCAGAACCCGCACGGGTGCCCCAGGTTTGCGCCACAACTTTGTTCAGCATCAACATGGCCATATCACAGCGGACCCCATCACACAAACCGGCAATCCGGGTGGTTGTTTCGATGGCCTTTTCACGCAGTCCCGGGCGGAAAGCATTGACCTGTACAACATCCTGCCAGGCAGGGTAGTAGGGGTCTTTTCCACAGGCAAAAATATTCGAATCGATTTGAACAAAAGTAACCGGGTCGTTTTGCAGGTCGTTTTGATCTCCCCGGATAAAATAGTCAGGGAATTCTTCAACCCAGGGATGGTCATGGGCTACATGGTTGGGGACGAAATCAAGGATAAGGTTGATGCCCCGGTCGGCCAATTTTTTTCGGGCAATGGCAAGCCCATCGGGGCCACCTAAGTTCTGGTCGGCAATATACCGTCGGATGCAGTAAGGCGATCCCACGTTGTCGGCAAAAGAAAAATCGGGCAATGCCTTTCGGAAATCGGCAAGGTTCCCGCTGTTTTTATTGGAAATGGCAATGCCACGCGGACTTCTTTCCCAAACGCCCATAAGCCAGGCAGCGTCAATTTGGAGGTTGGCAAGCTCGTCCCAAATGGAGTCGGGGACATTGGCCAGGGTGACGGGGGTTTGATACCGTTGGCTGATTTCTTCAAGCCATACCCACGTGTTGATCTCATAGATAACCGGATTTTTTCCCCAGGGTTTCATAGTGGTTTGTTTTAAAGTTTGCCTGATGTCCAGCGGGAAAGGTGTGCCTGAATAAAATCAATGACCTGCTGGTGTTCCTCTTTTCCATTTCCCGAAATGAACATGGGTTCCCCAAAGGCAAAATGGATGGGTTTCGTCCGGTCGAGCGGTCCAAGATAGCCGGTCAGTCTTCCGTTTCCCCAAAAATCGGTCTTTATTGCTGCCGGGATTATTTGTACTCCCGCCCTGGAAGCCAGTTTGCTGCCAAGAGAATTGAATTTTGAAGGTTGAAAACGGATCATGCGGGTACTTTGGGGAAAAATGATAATGGATATTCCTTTTTTTAGCAATTCATCCCCTTGTGTCATGACAATCTGAAAATCTTCCCTGGGGTTCGACCGGCTAAGAACAATGGGTTGGCGCGACCGCATTACTGCCCCGAATGCCCAATGGCGCACCAGTTCATCCTTGACAACGAAGGTTACATCTTTGATGGGCTGAACAATCCCTGGGAAAATCATGGTTTCTAAGGTGCTCATGTGGTTGCTCAGAATGATCACGGGGCCCTGGCTGTTCCGGAGGTGGTCAAGACCGGTAATGTGAAACCTGCCGCCACATCGTTCGATGTTGGTGAAAATTTCATGGGATGAATCAACCCAATGTTGGGTATCGTAGATGCCACGCAAGGCCTCCCGGCGGGTCCTTAAAATAATCCTGCCGAAAAGGGACATGAAAACAAGCCGGGAATCCACCATTAACCGGTCCAACCGGTACCGTGGCGCATTTTCGGGGGTATGGTACTCATTATGTGAAAAAATATCTTTTCGCACCTATCAGAAATTGGTTGATTTGGGTCAACAAATATCGGATTTTTCCCGTTAAAACGCCATCTTTTTGGATGAAAGGGGCGGTCGGTCAGAACAAAATACCGATTTTAAAAATGGAAAACATCATTTGCTGAAGCCGTTTATCGTTGTTGTACATGGATGGGAAGAAGTTGGCAAAGGAGAGGCTGTACTGGTAACTAACCGACATGCCAAACGAACTTGTTATCCATAAATCCAAATCCAGTCCAAAGTTAAAACTTCCATTTCCAAGGTAAAACTTGCTGTATTGTATGGAGGTAGTCCCTGTCGGATAAATACTATCGTACTTTTCTTCATAAAAAGTGGGGTTATACCCGAGCGTTATAAATGGTTTCGGGTTAAAACGCGCCATTTTCAGGATGTTGCCGGAGATTCCGATATCAAATGAAGGCATAAGGTATCTTTTATAAGTATATTTAATTGTCGGGTCATCCCCTTCATTTAAATCCTGAATGAGGTTAAAACTAAACTGATATTTGCAGAACACAACCGAATAGTATTTACTGCTGCCCGCGTTTCCGATGCTCAAACCTAAATTTTTAGTAAAACCTTCAAACCCAAAAGGAATACACACGCTAAACCGGACGGGGCGTTCCTTGTCAATGGAAGCCATAAAAAATATGGATGACCCCTCAGAACCAAACCCTGAGCCGCCACTGCCCCCCGATGAAGAGGACGACCGTCCCCCGACAGCCTGTTTTAATAAAACGGGCGACTTTCCGGTTGTCAGATAGGCATTAAACTCCTCGATCCTGTTTTCGCGGTTGTGCATTGCCGACATTGCGTTTTTAAAAACCGCTGCATATTCTTCGCAGTTCATTTCTTTCACGTTGAGCTGTTTGCGCATGAAATCCAGCGGGCCTTTCTGGGTCAATAAGGAGGGTTTAAACGTACCGGCCTTGAAGTCGGCATCCCGAAAATATTGTTTAAACGTGGTAAATGTTGAGTTCGATTCAACTTCCATGTTTTTTAAACAATACATCCTTGATTGCATAAAATAATAGGCAGCCCTGAAGTAATAGGCTTCAATATAGTCTTTGTCGAGGTTTGAAGCTTCCAGCAACAGGTTGTTGATGTTGTTGTAAACAGACTCCCTGGCGCCCAGGTCTTCGGTGGCGGACGATTTCCACCCCATAACTGCGCCGTCGCAAACTTTCTTATAGGCATCCAGGTTGGTGGCGCCATAGTAATTTGGATTTGTCGAAGTATAATTTTTAACCTGTTCAAAGGCATCCCTGGCAAAACCGATATTTTTAATTTCGGCCGGACTTTCAAAACCCAATACATTCTTTTTTGGATGAACGGTCCCAATAACCTTTCCCTGCATGTTGATGGCCGGGCCCCCGAAACCTGAATTATTTACAAGCGCCGTGGTTTGAATGGTGCTATCCCCGGATTCGCTGCCTACCAGCCCCCAGGTCACTCTTAATGGACTATCGGTTTGGTCTCCGCCGGAATAACCAAATACCAAGGTTTCATCCCCCATGTGGATACTGGCCGGATCGGCAAATTCGAGGGGTTTCAGGTTACAGTCGATGGCTTTGATAATGGCAACATCCGTTACCGAATCTGACCAGATAACCGTCCCGTAATAAGGGGTGTTCCCGTCGTGGGCATATATAATAAAACCGTTGATGGTTTTGACCAGGCTGTAACTGGTCATTATTATGCTCCCATCCCCGACCACATAACCCGTCCCGTTGTTAAAAGTACTTTCATCGAAATAGAACGGCATATTATAGGTAAAAATCCGGACGATGGATTCTTTGGCCTCATCAATAATGGCGGCCTTCGATTGGGCTTGCAAAGCTCCCCCGCAAAGGAAAAGCGCAGCCGATAAAAACAGTAATAATTTTTTCATGTAAAAAAAATTTAGGTTTTTTTTGTATGGTTTAGATTGATCACAAGGCCAAACGTTAACGTCATGATTTTTTGTTTGGCAACATTGGAAAACAAATATATATTTTTTTGTGATATTCTATATTTTTGTAGAAAAATATATTTTTAGAAATGACATATGCGCGTTTTTTTTTATATCTTGCAGTTCTTTTCTGTTTTTCTTGAATTATCGGTTGGTATAAATACCGGGTTAAAATGTTTTTGGTAAGGCCATAGAAACGATGCTTTTAAACAATGGTTACATTTTTGACCGGTTGGAACCGATGCCACAACATAACAATGAAACAGGTTAACATGGATTTATGAAAAACATTTATTTTTTGTTCTTTTCCATGATGCTGTTGGTCCCTGCCACGCTCATGGGTCAGAAAAAAACGGACAGGGGGATGTCGCACATGGAAAAAAAGATCGACACGGCCATCCTCATGAACCTCTATTCTCAGCGACATGCCCTGCTGATCGGGGCCAGCAATTACAACAATGGCTGGGATACGCTAAGGGGTGTTGCCACCGATATCGGACTGGTAAAAACCATGCTGGAGGGTTTGGGGTTCAACGTAGTGGTGAAAATGGACCCCGACCATAATGAACTTAAGGATGCCTATACAAATTTTATTGGAGATTTTGACACAGATGGTGAGAACTGCTTGCTTTTTTATTTTGCCGGGCACGGGTGTACCTTGCCAATCCGGGGAAAGGAGATGGGTTACATCCTTCCGGTGGATTGTCCGAAAATCGGAAAAGATGAAAAACACAGGAAGGAATTTTTATCACGTGCCTTGCCAATGGAGCAAATTCAAATTTATGCAAAACAGATTACTTCCAAACATGCCTTATTTTTGTTTGATGCCTGCTTTGCCGGTTCCATTTTCGATAATATGCGGGGGCGCCCGGCCGATGAAGTCATCCAGAAAAAGGTAAAACAACCTGTCAGGCAGTTTATTACAAGCGGGGATGAAACCGAAACGGTTCCTGATAACAGTGTTTTCCGCGAACAATTAATCGAAGGTTTAAACGGGGAGGCTGATAATAACAGCGACGGATATGTTACAGGAAGGGAATTGGGTTTTTTTCTGACCGAAGGGATTCCCGCAGTATCAAAGAATACACTTCATCCCCAATCGGGGATGATGAAGGAATCGGGTTTCGACAAAGGCGATTTTATTTTTGCCCTGAACAGCTCTTCCGGAACTGATGGGGCTGCTTTTGGCCGTTTGGAGCTAACAACGCAAACAGAAGGCAACCTTTTTATCGACAATACATTTCTTAAGCCATTGGTAACCGATAGCGCCTATGTTTTCGATGAAATCAATGTGGGAAGCCATACGTTGAAGCTTACCAGGGAGGAGTCGGGGGAAACTCCGGTTATTAAAAATTTTTACATCACGCCCAATCAATCCACACCGGTATTAATCAAAGCAACCCATACCGGGCCATCGCTGAACTTTCCCGATGTGGCGCCGGTTAAAGGCGGTATGTTCAATATGGGGAGCCCTAGGGGGGACAGCGATGAAAAACCGGTTCACATGGTCACGCTCAACGATTTTGCCATGGGGAAATATGAAGTTACCGTGAACCAATTTATGAAGTTCGTCAAAGAGGTCAACTATCAGACCGATGCCGAGAAAAATGGCGGGAGTTATATCTGGAACGGAAGCTTGTGGGAAAAACGCAACGGGGTCAACTGGCGATGTGATGCCGTTGGCAATATCCTCACCCCGGACCAATACAACCAGCCCGTTATCCATGTAAGCTGGAACGATGCCAATGAATATTGTCGCTGGCTCAGCAGGGCCAGGGGGGCGACCTACCGTTTGCCCACCGAAGCCGAATGGGAATTTGCCGCAGGGGGCTCGAAGGGCTTCACCTATAGTTGGGGGCCTGAAGCCCCGTTGGGGAAAAAAGGGGGCAATGTTGCCGACGAATCGGCAAAAAACCTGGGAATCTCTTTTTTCTGGGAAGCATATAACGATACATTCCCCCTGACAGCTCCGGTTGGAAGTTTCAGCGCCAACGACGCAGGGTTGTTCGACATGACCGGCAATGTATGGGAGTGGTGCAGTGATTGGTACGCGGATGACTATTATTCGAAAAGCCCATTTTATAACCCCAGGGGGCCCGAATCGGGCGTTTTTCACGTTATACGCGGAGGTTCTTGTTTAGACCAGCCAACCCAACAGCGTGTCCAGGAACGGTTGCGTGTCGATGCGGCCCCAAAACGTTGTGTTGGTTTTCGGGTGGTCAAAGAAAATTAATACTTTTACCCTCTCCGGTTTTTTTTCGTTTTTCATCTTCAAAAAAATTATACAATGATCCGGATTTTCCTTCTTTTTCTCGCCCTTCTGTTTCAAATCCAATGTTTATTTTCCCAGGCGGTCCCTTCGTGGGTTAACGCAGAAAAACGACGGGCCGAATTCCCGGATGGTAAATATCTCACTGGTTTTGATTCACAGGTAATCCGTAAAACAGACAACCTGCAGGAGGTCCAAAAAAACCTGCTTGAAAATGCAAAGATTTACCTGGTTCAATCCATCCGTACCATCATTTCGGCATCGGCCACCATCAATACCGAAAACCGCAACTCAAGTACGCAGGAAATATTTAAACAATCCAGTTCCTCCTTCAGTCAGGCCGACCTGAGCGGTTTAAAAGTGAACGAGTTTTATGACCGTAAAAAAAAGGAAGCGTATGCTTTTGTCCATCTGAACATTCAGGATTTTATTACAGCAGAACAAAATACCCTCAACGCACAATCCGTTGTACTGGCAAAAAAAATTGAAACCGCACGACAGTACTTCAATTCGGGCAATCGGCCACTGGCTTTGAAAACCTATCTTGAGTGCTTCCCGCTCTTGCGTGAAATGGAAGGCCGGATGGCCGTTATATTGACCCTCGGGAACCCGGAAGTGTCAATCCCATACAGTGCTTTAAGCGATTCGGTTTCACGTGCCATTGCTTCCCTCCGGACCGGGCCCAGAAATACCATCGAAGATTTATGCCTGTTTATTTCCGATGGCCTGAAACAACAAATTCCGGAAAATTTTAATGAAACCATCCGGATGGGAAGTTTTACCTACATGGATTCACATATCGGAAGCTGTTTTTCTACTCGTTTATCTACTTCGCTTCAACCCGGTTTGATTGAAAATGGGTTCGAATTGTATTACCCCGATCAGACAAATAAAGACAACCGATACCCATGGGTGTTGAACGGCACCTATTGGCTGGATGGGACCAACCTGAAAGTCATCGCAAGCCTGAGCAATGAAAAAACGGGAAAGACCATCGCCAGTGTGGAAGATTTTTTGCCCTTGAAATGGTTAACAGAAAGGGAGATTGAATATATTCCCAAAAACCATCAATCGATTGAAGCCCTTGAAAAGGAACTTAGCAAAGATGAGATTGTCAAACCCAGGCTCATGGTCAGCTTGTGGACCAATAAAGGCGATAACCCGGTTTACAAGAATGGGGAAACCATGAAGGTTTTTGCCCAGGTTGACCGGCCCTGTTTTATCCGGTTGATATATTACACTGCCGACGGACAACGCTGGCTTCTGGACGACAGTCAGTTTTTGGATGAGGAAAAGGTAAATAAACCGGTACTGCTGGGAGAATTCGAATGTACCCCCCCCTTTGGCGCGGAGATATTGCAGTTGGTAGCGCAAACCATAGAATTTGCCCGACTTAATACACAAAAATCGGGAAGGGATGAAATCATCCTCGATGATGACCGGACAACCATTCAAATTACACGTGGGATGCAAAAAAAACAACCTGACCTTCAGATTGCCGAAAAAAGAATAAACATCACCACGGTCGAAAAATAACCAGACATTTATTTTTTATCCGGGTCATACCATCGTGCATACATATTGTAATTATGCGAAATCCGGTTAACCTGCCCTTCGAGCAGCAATGGGTCAATATCTTTTACTTTTTTTGCCGGCAGCCCGGCCCAGACCGTACCCGATTCTACAACGGTGCCTTCTTTGATCAACGCCCCTGCAGCCACAATGGAGTTGCTATGGATGACCGCGCCATCCATGACGATGGCCCCCATGCCAATCAGGACATGGTCGTGTATGGTACATCCATGGATGATGGCATTGTGGGCAATGGAAACATGGTTGCCGATGTTTACCGGGGCTTTTTGATAGGTACAATGTATAATAGCCCCGTCCTGAATGTTCACGTTGTTGCCAATACGGATATAATGTACATCGCCCCGGACCACCGCGTTGAACCAAACACTACAGTCGTCGCCCATGACCACATCCCCGGTCAGGGTGGCATTGTCGGCCAGGAAACAGTTTTTTCCAAAACTCGGGCTTACCCCTTTGACAGATTTAATGAGGGCCATATTGTAAAAGTTTATTTGTGAATTGATTTCGTGTCAACATAAGGTCATGGATTAGGTGTCAACCAGAAATTATTCTCGGATAATCCAATGAATAATGCAGGCCACGGCTCTCCTTCCGGTCTTTTGCGCCTTTTATGATCAGGTATCCGATGTTGATCAGGTTTCGTAATTCACAGAGCGGTACCGTTAGAATCGATTTGTGATAGAGTTCTTCGGTTTCGCGGTAGAGCAATTCAAGCCGGTCAAAGGCCCGTTGCAACCGGAGATTGGAGCGGACAATGCCCACATAGCTGCTCATGAGCGCTTGTACCTCTTTCATCGATTGGGTGATCAGGATCATCTCTTCGTTTAGTACCATTCCTTCTGCATTCCAGTCAGGAATGTCCTGACAAATTTCTGTTGTTTTAATTTTTTCTACGGCATCCAATCCCGCGCGATGGGAGAAGACCAGCGACTCAAGCAATGAGTTGGAAGCCAACCGGTTTGCTCCATGCAGTCCGGTAGAGGCGCATTCGCCGGAAGCATATAAATTTAATAGGGAGCTCCGGCCGTATTCGTTGACCCTGATCCCGCCACAGGTATAATGCGCTGCCGGTACGACCGGAATCATATCTTTGCTGATATCGATCCCAACACTCAGGCATTTGGCATAGATGGTCGGAAAATGGTTGATCAGTTCATTTTTGTTCAGGTGCCGGCAATCAAGCCCTACATAATCATCTCCGTTGATTTTGAGTTCACTGTCGATGGCCCTGGCAACAATGTCCCTTGGGGCAAGGGAGAGCCGGGCATCGTATTTATGCATGAATTCTTTCCCATCGCGTGTTTTTAAAGTGGCCCCAAAACCCCGGAGCGCTTCGGTGATCAGAAAGGAAGGTTTTTCTTCCGGATTGTACAAAGAAGTTGGATGAAATTGAATAAACTCCATATTTTCAATCGTTCCTTTTGCCCGGTAAACCATCGAAATCCCATCGCCGGTTGAAATCAGGGGATTGGTCGTGTTGCTGTACACGTTTCCTGCCCCACCGGAAGCAACCAAAGTTACTTTCGATAAGATGGTGTCAACCAGTTTTGTACGGGGATTTAAAACATAAGCCCCATAACAGGTAATGTCGGGGGTGCGCCGGTTTACCTCTACATTCAAATGATGTTGGGTAATAAGGTCGATGGTGAAATAATTCTCGAGGATTTCTATGTTGGGATGTTTTTTTACCTGGTCCAGGAGTACGTTTTCGATTTCCCGGCCGGTACTGTCTTTGTGGTGCAAAACCCGGTACTCGGAATGGCCTCCCTCTTTGGCAAGATCATACCGCCCGGTGGTGGTTTTGTCAAATTTTGCCCCCCATTTGATCAACTCCCGGATACGCCCGGTCGATTCTTCGATGGTCAACCTGACAATTTTTTCATTACAAAGCCCATCGCCTGCAATAAGGGTATCGCGAATGTGTTTCTCATACGAGTCCGGCGTGTACATGACCGCGGCAATACCGCCCTGTGCCCAACTGGTAGCCGTATCGTCCATGGTCGATTTTGTGATAATACAAACTTTTCCCTGTTTTGCCACTTTAATGGCAAAGGCAAGCCCGGCAATGCCTGACCCGATCACCAAAAAATCAACATGCTTTCTCATTTTATACCGTTGAGGGTTTAAAGATCAAGAAGAAATTGAACCGGGTCCATGCCAAGGGTGACCATTTTTACCGGATCTTCCACCAATTCTTTGACTTTTACAAGAAATCCAACCGATTCACGGCCATCAATAACCCGGTGGTCGTAGGATAGGGCCACATACATCATCGGGGCAATCACAACCTGTCCGTGCAGGACAACAGGGCGTTCCTGAATTTTGTGCATCCCAAGGATGGCGCTCTGTGGAGGGTTCAATATCGGGGTCGACATCAAGGACCCAAAAACACCCCCATTGGTAATCGTAAACGTCCCTCCTTTCATCTCTTCTATTGAAATTTTATTTTCGCGCGCTTTCCCGGCCAACTCCCGGATCTTTATTTCGATTTCCGAAAAACCCATCTGCTCTGCATTGCGCAAAACAGGGACCACCAACCCTTTTGGGGCGCTTACGGCAATTCCAATATCCACGTATCCCGGTATCACTAACTCTTCCCCGTCAATCATCGAATTAACCTGTGGAAATTCCTGTAAGGCAAGCGTCACTGCTTTTGTGAAAAAGGACATCAGACCGAGAGAAACACCAAACCGCTCTTTGAAAATTTCATTGTACTTTTCCCTGATTTGCATCACTGCTTTCATGTTGACCTCATTGAACGTAGTCAACATCGCTGTCTGGTTTTTAACGCTAACCAACCGTTCGGCAAGTTTCAGCCGGAGCATGGTCATCTTTTTCCGTTCCTCCGTTCGCGACCCCGTCATGGGGTTAATCGTGGAACTCGTTTTTTTGTTGCCAATGAACCATTCAATCTCTTTCCGGGTTATTTTTTTCCCGGGGAAAAATTTTGTAATTGATGGAATATCAATGTTATTTTCTTCTATGATTTTTCGGGCAAGGGGCGATGCGCGAAGTTCCCCGGTTGGAGCGGTTGGAACAGGGGGAACGGATTGGGCGAACTGAGCGGATTGAGTAGTTTGAGCCGATTGAGTAGATTGATTCGATTGAACGGATTGATTCGATTGAGCCGATTGATTCGATTGAGCTGATTGAAAGGTCTGAATGGGTTGGATGGTTGCGATGACCGATCCTACGGGTGTTATTTCTCCTTCTTTTACCAGGATTTTTACAACCCCCGGTTCAGGGGCAACTAAGGGAAAAGAAGCCTTATCGGAATCAATTTCAACTATTTCCTGGTCTTTATCTACGGTTTCCCCCTCTGTAACCAGCCATTTCGCTATCTGAACCTGAGTGATCGATTCTCCGGGACTGGGAATTTTTATATCAATTGTCATGGCTATTTAGGATAGGTTTTTTATCTTTTTCCCGGATGGTCTTTAACGAGTCGATTTTTTCCTGGTCCGGAGCCGGATGTTCCTGTGTTTTAACTTCGCCGGGCGAAAGGTTACCAACTACGGTTTTTGTTGGATGGCACCCCATGAGCCCCATGCCTGAAAAAATACTAATCAGCAACAATAATTTTTTCATTTTTTAGGATAGAACCTTCGGTTTTAATGGTCAGAAAATAGGTCCCTGGTTTCAGGGGAGTTTTATTAAAAGAGAAAATATTTTTTCCGGTATATCCATTTCCGGAGTAGAGGGTTTTTACTGGTTCACCGGTTACGTTGGTCAATCCGATATACAAACGGGTAGCCTGGATAAGGTTGAATTCAATGGTAAACAGGTCAACCACGGGGTTTGGGAAAATGTGGATATTTTGGGGCGCCGTTGGCGTTTCTATTCCCCAGGAGTTGATAAAAACTTCTGCGATCCATGAATCCCAGCGGTTTTCGGTATTCCCATACATACCGCTCAGCCAAATGGAAGGTTTGGCGCTGTTGTGTTTCCTCCATGTGCCCGTATAGTCGCCCCAGCGTTCCGGGTCGCCGCTATAGTAAACAAATCCGCTGCCGGCCTTGACTTCTGTGGATCCCGACCAGTTAAAGTCATTGTCGCAACCAACTACCCGGATGGATGGATACGTTGTCGAGCTTGATTTCAGGAACCCGATCATGACGGATTTATCGGTTGTTTCGTTGGCAAAGGAGACCACCGATGGGTAGGTATAATCGGAACCGGTCAACCCGAATACCATCGATTGGTCGTTTAGGGTTTCAATTTCCAATCGATGATAATTGATACCACAATAACCTTCTGAGAATTCGGAATGAAAAACAAAATGTGCGGTGCCATTGAGATAAAAACCGCCCAGCATCCTGCAGTCATTGGTGTTCAGTTTAACGTTTGTGCCTTTCTGGAGGGCATTTGGGGCAACCCTGTAAGGGGTCACTTCAACCGGGTGATAATGAAGCGAAGGATTTCCGGTCATATCGTCGGTAAGGTCATAAAATCCTATGATGTTGTTGTCCGCTGAACTACTGGCAACAAGATAGCATCCGGGTCCGTAATTGCCCTGATGGCCCCACTGAAGCGGGGTTAGCGTAAAGGGATTTCCGGAAATATTATGCCAATATTGCCAGTTGAGGCTTTGTCCGGCGAATCCGGCAATTTTATTGATCTGGTATATAACGGATTGATTGTAATTGCCATTGTCGAAATACAAATTTCCAGTGATATAGAGTTCATTGGTGGACACGGCAAGTTTCGGGTAATCGAAAGCGCTGCCGTCGTTGAGTGGGTTTCCGGTTAGTTTATAATACCACCATCCATCCATTGGGTCATTGCTTTTTGAAAAGAAAATAAGCAATTTTGACTGAGTGGAATTCAGAGGGGATACCTGGCAAAAAAAGACGAAGCGGTCGGATCCGGAATCATAGATTGCCACCGGGTCGCAAACGCCTTCGATTTCGGGGTCATTGATAAAGGAAATCAGGTCGTTATAATACAGCATTTGTCCGGACATGGTCGTATATACGATGGTTGTATTTGCCACACTGATGATGTTTCCCCCGTTGGAGATGGCAATGGAATTATCGAGCGGGGAGAACCCGTTGCTGGAATTTCCTGCAAAATTTCTTCCAATATCGGGGGCAGGGGCAAGGGATGACTGCTCGCTGGTGGTCGATTTGGTTTTTTCAAGTTGAAGTTTGCGGGCCATTCGTTCTTCTTTTAGTTGTGTAACTAGCTCGTTCCGGTCCGACCGGTGTTTGATGGGAGCCGGATTGACCAGGGGGCGCCATAGCAGGTCGGCCGACGGGTTATTGACAGTGCCCTTGCAAACCGTAATAAATTGCGATGAGTGTTTGTTCTCATTTTGAGAGGTAGGTTGTGACCCTGACCGGAGGTTGGTTTTTGAATATTGGGAATGACCTGCTCCGGCTAAAAATAAAAAGAGCAAAAAAAGAGGTATCCGTTTTTTCATGACACGATCATTTTGTAGGGCAAAGATACTGTGAATACCATGATAAAACAAGCCAACAACAACCAATTCATCGGTTTTCCTCATCGGCGCAATGGAGCCGGCACGATTTATTGGCATATTCACAAGTGCATTTGCCCAACGCTTTTTCAACTATTAACCGCTGTTGTATTTTGTGAAGAGTGGAAGATCCAGTTGCCGGGCTTCCGCTGGCAGGTCTGGCAACATGATGAAGGGGGAAGCTGTTTAAATGGATGGAGATATATTTCCATGCCCCCATATTGACCGGTTC
>Ga0247842_10001135_pt1 | contig 46972 bp, 66 predicted proteins | sample LaCruzMarch2015__3_FD_192411 | JGI IMG/M metagenome (GOLD analysis project Ga0247842, IMG submission 192411) | Freshwater microbial communities from meromictic Lake La Cruz, Castile-La Mancha, Spain - LaCruzMarch2015_19m | ecosystem: Environmental > Aquatic > Freshwater > Lake | place: Spain...
GCTCGATATTGTGCGGCAAGGTGAAGAACGTTTACAATTAAGCCGTTTTAGAGAACTTATGCAGGAATTAGAAGAAAGTAATAATCTTGTTGTTTTGTAATCGTTTCTATATCCTTACCTTCGGCTGGCCGATGGGTGCAGTATTATACGACTTTTGTGCCTTATCTGAGCAGGATTAGGTAAGACGAATGGATTCCGCAAAGACTATGGAGAGGATAGCGGAGGCAATCATAAGATTAGATTATCCAAGGAGTTATGAAAATAGAGCAGAAAATAAATAAACGGGCCTTCTATAAGGAAAAGTTCTTGTTATTTAAAGAGTATGCAGATAGGTATCCTGATAAAGAGCTCTTTCCCTTTTTCAATGAGTGGGCTGATTCTAAAGAAATTTATGGCATCGAGAGGCATGAGATATGGAGAAGAGCAAGGAAGCTGTGTCCGATGAAAACCATTACTATAGTTGAGGGTAGCGAAGAAGATATTAGAGTAAGGGCGGTTCTTGATATTCTGTTGGAGGCCGATCTTGCTCGCTTGAACAAATTGATAGAAAAAAGAGGATATATTCAATCCAAATGAAAAATTTTCAGCGAAAAGGTTCTATAAGTAATACTCATGTTGGGAGAGATTTTGTTGATGTAGCGAAGACTTTCTTTTCCAGTAAAGGGATAAAGCTTCAAAATAATATTCGCATATCTATAGGCGTAGAGGAAAAACATAAAGAGCATAGTTATGATCTCGGCAGCTACAATAATAAAATTATTGTTGAATGTAAATCTCATAAATGGACGGAAAGCGACGAAGTCCCCAGTGCCAAGTTGACAGTTTGGAATCAGGAAATGTATTATTTCCATCTGTCTCCTAAAGAATATAGAAAAATATTTTTTATAATTCGCGATTATAGCAAATATAGAAAAGAAACATTGGGGGAGTATTATCTCAGAATACATTCTCATTTAATACCTCAAGGTGTCGAATTTTGGGAATATGACGAAAAATCCCAAACGGCTAAAAAGATAAACTGATATGGATGAAAGTACAGACATGGATAAAAATGCTTGATTTCTATGATTTTTGGGTGTATAAAATAGGTAATCAATATAGTCCCGCGTTTGAAGGGGGAAATCCCGGACTTTAAAAAAGTAAAACCTTCGTTGGTCGAGTTTCGACCGGCGGGGGTTTTTTATTTTTGGAGACACAATGAAAGAACATATTGCTTGGCACGAAACAGCGGAGATTTATAGCAAGGCAGAAATGTATGAAGAGGCCGTCGTCTGCTACGATCGTGCCATAGAAATAAACCCATTAGATGACGTGGCTTGGTTTCGTAAAGGGTTTACTTTGTTTCTCCTTGATAAAAATTCCGACGAATTAAAGTGCTATAATAAAGCATTGGAGATTAACCCTAAAAATATTGATGCTTTGGAAAATAAAGGTGCGCATTTATTAAGACTGAATAGAGACCAAGAAGCGATGGAATGTTTTGATGAAGTGCTTGAAATAACACAACGTAATGTGTGTATTTGGTTTAACAGGGGCATGGCGTTAAAAAAGAAAGGCAAATATTGGGAGGCATTACTTTCTTTAGATAAAGGGTTAGAGCTTTGTCCGGATGACGAAGATGCCCTGCGATGCGTGGATGACATTCTGATGAGGTTAATATGAGCCAGGAAGAGAAGCGTAAGTTTAAACGGACAATGAATGAGGAATTGAAGAGAAAATTGATAGGGGAGCCTTTGTATAAACAATTGTTACCAGATATTAAAGATAATGGTGAAGTTTTTCCGGCAATAAGAAATGAAGTAATAGATTTTTATCATAAGGGTGGCAGGTTATTCTCATATGACAAAGAGGGATTTAAAACGCACGTTAAGTATGCTTCAGCATATAGAAAACATCCTGAAGCGTATATTACCGAGTCAATGCTTGGGAATCTGAAACAAATACAAAATTTCACCGACGGCTATGGAAGGATAAAAGAAAATTGTTCTTTATATTCAGGAGTTGAAGCTCAGGGCGTTTCTAAAATATATGAAAATCATTCGTTCGCATGTTCAAAATCGAAGAATTCGAGCGTTGTGGTTTTGGATATCGAAGTTTCATTTGAAGCGATAGAAGAAGATAGGTTACAGGATAGAATCGATGTACTCTTGTTTGAAAAAGAAAAGAAGAGGTTAATCTTCTGTGAGGCAAAACACTTTTCAAACAGCGAGATATGGGCGGGAAAGATAGAGAATATTAAAGTACTAAAACAGATAAGAAGATATAATGCTCAAATCAAGGATAAGGAAGATCAAATCATCGCGGCATATAACAATTATACGAAGACAGTTAAGGATTTATTCCAGATAGCCTTACCTGAACCGGAAAAGATATGCCCCACAGTTCCTTTAATAATATTTGGATTTGACCGCGATCAATTGAAAGGAAGGTTTAAGGATTTATTTAAGGAAAAGATCGAGAGCGCCATTACTTATTATCCAATAGGTAATGTGTCGTCGATAAAATTGGAGAATTTGATTAAGCAATGCAACTTATAATCCATCGTGGTACAAAAGAGATTGGCGGTAGTTGTGTCGAATTAATAACAGCTACTAATCGAATCCTAATTGATTTCGGCATACCTTTGGTTTCTCGTGACCATCAGCCGTTCGACGTGAATCAGCTTAAAGGCAAATCCATAGGGGAGCTCAAAGCACGGAGCATTCTTCCCGATATAAAAGGGCTTTATAAGGATGAGGAAAAGGGTATAGACGGAATAATGATTTCTCATTCTCACCTCGATCACTACGGTTTCCTTCAGTACGTAAACCCAGAAATACCTATTTATTTAAGCCAGGGCGCTGGCATTCTTATAGACGTTTCCAATATTTTTGTCCCTACCAAAGTCGGCAAGCTAAATACAAACATAATCAGCAATAAGAAGCGGTTTAAAATAGGTGATTTTATTGTTCAGCCGTTTCTGGTTGATCATTCCGCCTTTGATGCCTTTGCCTTCCTGATTGAGACAGAAGGCAAGAGGCTATTTTATTCCGGAGATTTCAGAGCTCATGGAAGAAAAGCCAAATTATTTAAGCAGATTATTGAGAGGCCGCCTCAGAATATAGACTGTTTGCTTATGGAGGGTTCAGCACTTGGCAGAGAGGATGCTCAGTATAAAACTGAGGGAGAGGTTGAAAAGCGGCTTGAGGAAATTCTGATGGAAAGAAAGAATATAGTTTTTCTCTTTGTTTCATCTCAGAATATTGACAGGATTGTCTCGGCATACCGGGCGTGCCTTAAGACTGATTCAATCTTCGTCATTGATATTTATACAGCCTTTATTCTGGATAAGCTCAAAAAAGTCTCTGATCGAATTCCTCAGTTTAATTGGAAGAATATTAGAGTCAAGTTTCTTAATACCCATGCGAAGGCGCTTGAAAGAGCGGGTCACATAGACTTACTTTATACCTACAACAAAAGGAAGATTGAAATGCCCGAAATTAGTAGGGACAAGAATAGAATCCTTATGCTTGCGCGTGATAATTCTGTCTTTCCATTGCTTTTAAATAAAATTAAGGATGTGACAGGTGCTAAGATAGCATACTCTATGTGGGATGGGTATCTTTCCGAAGGATTTAGGGCGTTTTGTAAAAGCAAGGGGCTGACCTTAGAATATATTCATACAAGCGGACATGCCAAAAGAGAAGACCTTAAATCATTTGCTAGCGCCATAAATCCTAAGACGCTTATACCAATACATACTTTTGAGGCTGAAGAATATCCGGTGCTTTTCAAAAATGTACTGATACTAAAAGATGGTGAGGAATTTTCTCTATAATGTGTTATAATGTGAAATAATGTTAAATTGGCTAAAAGGGGAATTCTGTCATGAAGCGCAATAACTATCTAACAGTTAGGGATGCCGCAAAGCAGCTTGAGCTTACCGAGTACCGGGTGAGGCAATTGATTCGCGAGGGGCAGATAAGGGCCACCAAAATTAAGCAGTGGAGGGTTTTGCCTGGGGATTTGGATGCTTTCATTAAGGCGAGGACGAATAGATAAAGAGGTGTAAAATGCCTACGGAATTAAGTCTCAAGAAAACAGAAGCCCGCAACAAATTGAGGAAATTCAAGATTAGATTAAAGAGAGATGTTTTCTTCGTACCGGGTTGGACAGACCAGGCTTGTGTCTGTTGGATAGAGCCTTACATGGAATCAGGAATAGACAGGAGAGCAGGCTGGGAATATACCGTAAAGGACTGGGAATACATTCTTGAGAATCCTGAAAAGATGCACTATCTTCAACTGGTGGAAAATGATAATGCCATCAGTATAACAAGGAATAGGGAAGGAAAGATAAAAAAGGTTGAGTTTAAATCCGACCCGACTTATAACTATACTAATTTCTTTCAGTTTGCCGAGCTGATAAAAAGCAAAATCAGGGCAAGCGGAGCGAAAGAGTTTGACCTTGTGGGGCATAGCATGGGCGGTTTGGACAGTATTTCTGCCGTTGCCTTGGATAGAAAGTTGGATGATTATCAGGAAGTAAGGGATTTTATAGAGACTGATCCCCTTGAAGGTCTTGGTTTGTTAATTACTGTTGCCACGCCCTATAAAGGCTCAACCCCGGCCGATTTGGTTAAGAACACAAAAATTGATGAGTGGTTTAGGCCAGAATGGTCAGACGGCATAAGGAAGCAATGTGAGAATATGGCCCATGACTCTAAGTTTATCAGCATAATCAACCAGAAGGACATAAGGGAAAGACTTTTGGAAAAAGCAAAGATAGGCGTGTATACCTTTTCAGGAGAAAAAGACGGAGCAGTAACGTCAGAAGATGCATTTATCGCAGGGGCGCATAATCATGAGCCTTTTGAACTTATCTTGCATTCTCAAAGGATGGGAATAACCCAGGACCCGAGGACGCATTTTGAGCTTTTTACATTGCTTAAGGGGTAGGAAGGAAAATATTAGAAGATTCTGCGGGGATTTAGAGGAGTTTGTCAAGGCGAGGACGAATAGATAATTCCAAAGAAGAACGGGATGTTTATGGTAGAGATAGGTTTATTAATACTTTGCTGTCCTTATGATAAGGGGTGTTTAAAATGAGGGATTATCATCTTTATGAGCTCCCTACACAGGACTTCGAAGATTTGGTTATCTATATTTGCCAAAAGATATTGGGTATTGGGACAATAAATTTTAGTGAGGGGCCTGATGGCGGGCGAGATGGAAAGTTTGAAGGTACTTCTAACCAGTATCCAAGTGCTGCAAGCCCATGGAAGGGAAAATTCATTATTCAGGCAAAAAAGACCAATAACCCTAACGCTAGCTGCTCTGACGCAGATTTCAAAACTAAGATATTAGACAAGGAAATCCCAAAAATTGAGAAGCTAAAACAAAAAGGAGAGGTTGATAATTATCTTATTTTCACAAGCAGAAAGCTTTCTGCCGAAACACACAAGCAGCAGACAGATTATCTTAAGACTAAACTTGGCATATCAAATATTTCCATTTTTGGCGTTGAGGCAATCACTCTTTGGCTCAATGCAAATCCTGACATCGTAAAAGCATGTAGTCTAGAAAAGTTTAGGGATCCATTAAGAATACAATCTGATGATATAAGAGATGTTATTGTGGCTTTCTACAACGATCGTGAACAGGTTGCTACGGAATTTGACAGCAAGCACTCATTTGATTATGTAAGCCTTGAAAAAAAGAACGAATTGAATAAGTTGAGCGAAGAATATTTCAGGTATATCAGAGAAAATTCAGAGTCATCTTTTAATGCTATTACAGTTTTCCTGAAAAAGCCAATAAATAGGCAGTATGCTGATTATTACTACAATACGATAGATGAGCTTAAAGGAAAAATAATCACGAGAAGGGGTGAATTTGCCAATTTTGAGGAAATTTTTGAGCATCTTTACGATGCGATATTAAGTAAGCACCCGGAGCTTAGGGAATCAAGAGCTTTAATAAATGTATTTTTGCACTACATGTACTGCAATTGTGATATAGGCAAGAAAAAATGATAACCCCAACAAAATACATGGATTTGGATTTATCTGTAGTGAGGGTATCTTCCATAATTATCAGACTATTCGAGAAGAATAGAGTGATGGAATATGGCGAGGTATTCGAGTATTTGGTTGGCAAGATAGGAGAAGATGTTAAGCATGTTTTTGTGCCAGCATTAGATTTTTTATATTTGCTTGGCATGATTGAATACCATTTACAGACAGATTCATTAGAATTTACTGGTAAAAATAATACATAAACGTTAACACAAAATGAAACTAAGTAAAATATATTCAAATAAAGACGAAATATTTAAGCCCATCTACTTTAACGAAGGCTTTAATGTCATTTACGGGAAAGTTAGAAGACCAAAGGAAACTGATAAGGATTCGCATAACTTAGGCAAAACCCTTCTTATTCATCTTATCGATTTTCTTTTGCTTAAGGAGTTGAAAGAGGGGCATTTCCTTTACGACAACGAAGAAACTTTTAGGGGATTTGAGTTTTATTTAGAGATACTGCTTAATTCAGGTAAATATTTGACCATTAAACGGTGTGTTGATAACAATACCAAGATATGTTTCAAGACCCATGATGATAAATTCCAGGATTTCAAAAATCTTGGAGACAAGCAATGGGATTGCAGTGGAGTGCCAATCCGGAAGGCGGTAGATAAGCTTAATTCTTATCTTGACCTTGATTCTATTGCACCTTGGCTTTACCGGAAAGGTGTTTCTTACTTTTTGCGGACACAAAGCGATTACCAAGATGTTTTCCAGATAAGCAAATTCAGCATTGGAGAACATTCTGAATGGAAGCCGTATCTCGCAAAACTATTGGGTTTTGACGATTCTTTGCTTAAGGAAAAATATGAGCTAGACAAGACAATTGAAAGTAGGGAAGAATACAAGGCAGAGTATGAAAAGACTTTGACCACAAAAGCGGAAGAATACGATAAGTTAAAAGGGGCTATTGAGATAAAGCAGAGAGAAATAAAGGAAGCTTATGAAAATATAGACAAGTTTAATTTTTATGAAAAAGAGCTCAGCATTAATAGAGAATTGGTCGAACAGGTTGAGATTGAAATTTCCTCTTTCAATGATCAGGTTTACAATATGAAGTATGAGATTGAAAAGATCCAAGAGGCTTTGGAAACCAAGGTTAATTTCGATTTGAATGAAGTAAAGCAGATTTTTGAAGAAACACAGACTTACTTCCCTGATAAGCTGACAAAAAGCTATGAAGATTTAATCAAGTTTAATGAAAATATTTCTTCTGAAAGAAACAAGCGATTAAAAGAGAGGCTTCAAGCCTTGAAGCAGGGGCAAGATTCTGTCTGTGAGCAACTAAGGGATTTAAATTCAAAAAGAGAGAATTTCCTAAGAATATTACGAGGAGAAGATACCTTTGATAAGTTTAAATTGCTTCAAAAAAATATGGTACAACAGGAAACCGATTTAGTAAGATTACAATCCCAGCTTGAAACCCTTGATTCAGTTGCGATCATCCAGAGAGAAATAGACGGATATGAGCAAAAAAGAAAAGACCTCGTCAATAAAATCAATGATCAGGTGAAAGCTGGAGCCAGTTTATATTCTGATATTCGAAATGATTTCAATAAGATTATAAAGTCAGTATTGAGCATTTCTGCCTTGTTATCAATTAAGCTTAATACCTTTGGCAATCTTGATTTTAGTGCGGATATTGTTCATGATGAGAAAACTTTGGAGGTAACAAGCGAAGGCAGAGGCACTACTTATAAAAAACTTCTTTGTGCTGCTTTTGACTTGGCTGTATTGAAAAATTATTCTAAAAGCTCTTTTTTCAGATTCGTTTATCATGATGGTATCCTGGAGGGGCTTGATAACAGAAAGAAAAATAATTTCCTAAAACTAGTCAGGGAATACTGCGATTCTTATGGGTTGCAGTATATCTTGACTGTAATTACTGCTGATTTGCCGAGGGACGAAAATGACAAGATTATTGAATTTAAAAAGGAAGAAATTATCAGGGAATTGAATGATGAAGGTCAGGAGGGAAGGTTGTTTAACCTGCCCAAATTCTGATACTAGAAAAATTATTAAGTGCATTTAGTTTCGGATTAAAAAGAGGACAAACATGAAAGTTGAAACGCTATTAAGAGATATAGAAAAGACAGATTTAGTCTTACCTGAATTTCAAAGAGATTTTGTTTGGAATGAGGACGATGTTAAAAAATTCATTCAATCTTTATACAAGAATTACCCCACTGGCTCTCTATTAATATGGAAAACATTGAAACCGCCAAAATTACGAGGCGAGCATAAGCCAGCTGACAATGTCTATACGCGAGTCTTGCTTGATGGCCAGCAGAGATTAACCACTCTTTATTTATTCGTCAAAGGCAAAACTCCTCCATATTATACAAATATGGTTAAGAAATATAATCTTTACTTTAATGTTGAGACCGAAGAGTTTCGTTATTACCAGAAAACTTTAATGGATGGAAGGAACGAATGGATTTCTGTTCTTGGTTTCTTTCAGAGTGAAAGTGCTGCTCTTTTTATCCAAAACGCCCAAGATCCCGCTTACTATTTTAAGTATTTAGCTCAATTAACTAAACTGGAGCAAATAAAAAATTATGAGTACTTTGTTGACGAAGAGAAATTAGGAAAATTAAGCGATATAAAAGAAGTCGTAAGAATATTTAATTTGGTTAATAAGCAGGGGAGAACTCTTCTTGAGCAAGATTTAGCCTTGGCCCATGTTTCAGCCTTTTGGCCTGAAATTAAAGACTTGTTTCGAAAAGAGTTGATCTTGTATAAGCAATTGGGATTTAGTTTCGACTTTAATTTCTTGATTTTGTGTTTAAATGCCTCTGCGACCGGACATGCAAAGTTTGAGGGTTTTTACAATGTTACCGAAGACTCAATAAAGGAATCATGGGAGAAGGTTAAGAAGGCATTGCTATATCTTTTGAATCATATTCGCGATAAAGCATATATTGATTCCAACGCTCCGTATGAGTTGAAATCAGAAGCATTGCTAGTTCCTTTAGTTGTTTATCTGGCAAATAATAATTGCGAATTCAAGAATGAACAAGAATTAAATAAATTTCTATATTGGTTTTACAACGCCTTAATGTGGGGGAGATATACAAGAAGAGGCACGTCTTCTCCGCTGGAGCAGGATGTCGTAACCATCACCAGAGACAAAACACCTGAATCTTTGATACACAATTTTGAAAGAGAAGTGAGATATTTTGATGTCAAGCCAGAAAATTTAGAGGGTGCTTCAGTAACCAGTCCTTTCTTCAACATGGCTTTTATTGTCGCAAAATCAAAAGGGGCTGTTGATTGGTTTACAGGAAACAATTTACATACCAAATTAGTGGGGCAGTCTTACAGATTGCATAAACATCATATTTTTCCAAAAGATTTCTTGAGAAAGAAAGGTATATACACTAAAGATAAAAGAAAAATAGTTAACGAGCTCGCGAATAGGGCTTTTCTTACAGAGAGGGCAAATCTTAAGATTCGGAATACCGAGCCAATAGTTTATCTAAAAAAAGTAGTAGAAAAGTATCCCAAAGCTTTAGATCAGCAATTTGTATCTAGTAAAGAGGAGCTTTGGAAAGTAGAGAATTTTAATGATTTTATTAAAGACAGAAGGCGCAAGATTGCAAATGAGATAAACAAATTTATGAAGTCTTTGGTGGATGAAGAGATGCATAAAATAGATATCAATGAGTTGATTCAGCAGGAAGAGAGCTATAACCTTGAGTTTAAATCAACTTTTAGCTGGGATGTGAAAGAAAACAAGACTAATAAGGATCTAAAATTCGCTGTCATAAAATCAATTGTGGGATTTATGAACGCCAATGGTGGAACACTTGTTATTGGTGTCAGTGATGCCCATGAAGTTGCTGGTATGGATTTGGATTATAAATCTAATTGGAAAGGCAATAAAGATGGATATTGCATGGATTTCAGGAATTCTCTTGAAGAAGCAATAACTCTAACAAACTATAATAAATATATAGATTTGGGTTTTGCTAGTATAGACGGGAAAGAGATCTGCATTGTGAAAGTAGAGAAGGGCTTGGAGCCTATATTCTTAAAAAAAGATGGGAAGAAATTCCTGTATATAAGATTAGATAATAAAACAGAGCCCTTGGATGATCCTGAAGAAGTAAATAAATACATCGAGGATAATTGGAAGTAGAAAAATTATTAAGGCAAAGGAAACACCTAAATCAAAAGAGGGGAAATAGACTATGATTAAAGTGACTGAAGTAATTCAGAAGAAATTGTTGAGCATGCCGGAATCCGGGATGGGATTTCAAATAGTTGACGCTACCTATTCAGACCGCAGTAAAAAGGAATGCATAATATTAAATGCTACTCTGGCTGAACCAACAAACGACAGGAGCGCTCAGGTTGTTCTCGGTTCAATTTCTTTGCAAGAGGCGGAAAGGATTTATAAGTTTGCTTTAGCGTCTACTGAAATTGTCGATGTTCAGTTAAAGGCTGATAAAGGTATCTTTAAAGCCTCTGTTGTTAGATTAACTGAGGCGAAGGGTGCTGACAGAGCACCTGAAGAGCAGACCAAAAAGGATGAACATTTTGTAAGATTTTCGCATTTCGAGGATGACAAACGTATAGATAAAGTAAATAAAAGGGCATTGCAGGGAACCTATGCTACCACTAATGAAGATGCAGAGTATTGCCTCAGAAATAGAATTAATCCTGTCGCGAGATATGCTTTGCCAAGTGCCCTGACAATTGAATATGCTTTTCAGATTAACCCCCTAGAAAAAACACCCATTAAGCGAGGCACTGTTGAGCCTGCGAATAATCAACCGGGCGGTGGGGCAGAAGTGCTTTTTACAAAAGGGACGGATAATAATACTGTCCTTTTGCCGCCGCAAAAATTATGAAAAAGAAACTAGAAATAACATTGCCAGAACATTTGATAAAAAGACTTCAGGAATTGCCTGAAACTGGCATGGGGTATCAGGTGGTTGACTTTGAGTTAAAAAATGGAACAATCCTAAAGAGTGTAACCGTTCTAAACTCATCCATTGCCCTTTTAGATAAAGATATGGATGTATCTGAAATTGTTAAGGTGGAATTATCCAAAAGTGATTAAGAAAGATGTTACAAGGCGGGGGGAAATATTATTAAGGAAGTATTTGTAGATTATTACGTGAAATAAAAAGAGGAAAAGAAATGGGAAGTTCCGGTACTTTGGAATTAATAAAGGAAGAAAAAACAAAAGTCAGCTTTCAGAATCAAGCTTGGAGAGAAATGTCTAAAAGAAATCATGGCGTATTGACGAATTATGCTGAAGAGATGGCTGAGGCTTATACCCAGAAAAGTGATTTGGAGGAGAGAAAAGCAAAAGGGCAGTTTTTTACCCAAAGGGAAATTGGTTTGTTTATGGCTGGCATGTTCGATATCAATAAATCATCTTTCGATGTTCTAGACCCAGGTGCTGGTATCGGCATGCTTAGCGCGGCTTTCTGTGAACGCCTGTTGAACTCACAAAAAACCTATAGCATATCTCTTGATGCATATGAAACTGATGCAAAATTAATTCCTTACCTTGAGAAAACTCTCAGAAAATGCAAGGCTGCTTTAGAAGAAAAAGGTCATGTGTTTAAGTATAAAATCATTGAAAAAGACTTCATTCTCGATAATCCCAATTATCTCAATAAAAAAACCCTTTTCGGAACAGACAGCCAACCGATTTATTACGATTGCATCATTTCAAATCCGCCCTACTATAAATTAAACAAGAATTCCCTACAGACTCAAATTATGAGTGAATTCGTTTCAGGCCAGCCTAATATTTATTCTTTCTTTATGTCATTGTCTTTGGAAATGCTTAAAGATGACGGCCAGATGGTTTTTATCACGCCAAGAAGCTTTTGCTCGGGATTATATTTTAAGAGATTCAGAAAATGGTTGCTTGAACATGGGAATATCAATAATATTCATGTTTTTGAATCAAGAAAAGATGTGTTCACAAAAGAGAAGGTTTTACAGGAGAATATCATTATCAGATTAACGCCTAAGAAGAAAGGAAAAGAGCAAGAGCATGCACTTATAACAAAAAGCACGAATAGCCTGTTTCATGATATTGAAGAGCTCAAGATTGATTATGAAGATATTTTTCATAGGAAAAACGGAGATGTCTTTATTAAAGTGCCTTCATCAAAAGTTGATATAAAAGTCCAGAGTATTATTAATTCATGGAAATACACGCTGAATGCTTTTGGCTTAAAGGTTTCAACGGGACCTGTCGTTTCATTCCGCGCAACCAAGTTTTTATCTCCCGAATTCAAAGACAATAAATCCATGGTGCCTCTTTTGTGGATGCATAACCTCAAGGGGATGGATGCCGTCTGGCCTGTTCATAATAATAAAAAAGAGCCAGCCATCAAAGTCAGCGATGGAAGCAAGGCACTTTTAATTCCAACAAGAAATTATGTGTTAGTGAAAAGATTTAGCTCTAAGGAACAGAAGAAGAGGGTGCATGCGGGAGTTTTATTGAAATCAAAACTGCAATTCGAGCGAATAGGCATTGAGAATCATCTAAACTATATTTATAAATATGGCGGCTTGCTTTCAATTGAAGAGGCGTATGGTGTTGCAGGTGTATTAAACACATCAATCATTGATATTTTTTTCAGGATGCTGAATGGCAGCACACAGGTGAACGCAGTAGATATTGAAAATTTACCTATCCCCTCACTTGAGAACATTCAGTTAATTGGAAAGGCTGTTATAAAGTCAAAACCAGCAATAGGGCCGGAATTAGATAAATTGGTCATTGATATTTTGAGAATTGATCCAAAAATCTTAGGGGATTTAAAGGAGGCGTATGACAAAGATGAACAGAATTAAACAAAGTTTAGATGTTCTAATTAAAGTTGGAGTGCCACGTGCGCAGCAGAATGAACGCTCATCTTTAACGCTTTTAGCTGTTTTAGATTTAAAGCAAGCCACTCCTTGGAGTCTCGCAAAAAAGAGAATTATACGTATACATGACATCCTTGTTTTTATTCAGAAGAATTACAAGAAGAAATATGCCGAGAATACCAGGGAAACTATCAGAAGGCAGACACTTCATCAGTTTGAACAGGCTGGTATAGTTGAGAGAAATTCCGATGATCCTTCTAGGCCAACAAATAGCCCCAACACTGTTTATAATATAACAGATGAGGCTTGGGCATTGGTCAAAAGTTACGGCGCTACTCACTGGGATAAAGAGTTGCATGAGTTTGTAACAAAAAAGGGGAGATTGGTTGAAAAGTATGAAAAAAGGAAGGATAAAAATCTCATACAGTTAAAAACTACAGCAGGAAATCTTATTAAATTCTCACCCGGGAAACACAATGTATTACAAGTAAGAATAATTAAAGAATTAGTTCCCAGATTTTGCTCTAAGGCTAAGCTGGTATATGTAGGGGATGCTGCAAACAAATTACTATTCGAGGATCAGAAATTACTGAGAAAACTGAATATACCAATAACAAAGCACGATAAATTGCCAGACGTGGTTCTTTACGATGAGGAGAAAAACCATCTTCTTTTGATAGAAGCAGTTACTTCTCATGGGCCGATATCTCCCAAGCGTCAAGTCGAGTTAATAGAGGCATTGAAGGGATGCAAAGTTCAGAAGATATACATTAGCGCTTTCCCCGATTTCCATGAGTTTAAAAGACATACTGATAATATTGCATGGGAAACAGAAGTGTGGATTGCAAGTAATCCGGATCACATGATTCACTTTAATGGGCCGAAATTTTTCTCAGCCTATTAAAAATTCCCAGCCCTTATGGGAAAAACATAATTATATTGACAACCAAATTATTTTTGTTATATTAATAAACGTGGTTCACTTTTCATCAGAAGAGTGAACCATTTTTATTTTGTTTATCCTCTCAATAAAATCCTGCCAGAAGCCTTTTACCGTCAATAAACAATCTTTTTCAGCAAACAAGGGGGCTTTCATGATTTATTAAACATGTGCTGCTGTTCTTTCTTTTTCTCTCCTGATATTCTAACCAAAATTTCCTTTCAATAACACTCAGTATTAGCTTTTTCCCGAACACAAATCTTAAAAATACCTTTCTATATTCCTATCTAATGACATTCCTCAGGAAGTTCATCAATCTGATGAAAAATGAACTTTTGGCCAAAAAGCCAAAGAAAAGCAGATTTGCCTGGACGCTGAGCGAGAAGAAATATCTCAAGCTTTCTGATATCAACAAGCTGAGGAGGGCCTGCAAAAAGGTAAGGTATCTGGCTTTAGGGCACGATAAATCAGTGGCCATCAGGGACTGGTTCATGATAGAGATTGGCTTAAACACTGGCTTGAGGGTTGAGGAAATGCGCGAGCTGAAATGCAGTGATTTGAACATCCAGAAAGGCCAGGCTTCTGTAAGTGTGCGAAAGGGAAAGGGCAACAAGCCAAGAAACGTAAAGATAAGCGAAAGTTTCAGGCATAGATGCAAGAGATTTCTTGAATGGAAAAAGAGAAGAGGCCAGAGTATAGAGTCTGATTCCAGGCTTCTGACAAGCAATAAAGGAACTCAGTTAAGCAAAAGGGCATTGCAGAAGGCATTCAAGAAATGCATCAAGAAAGCAGGATTGCCGGAGCATTACTCAATTCATGCCCTAAGGCATACTTATGGCACTCATCTTTACATTGCAAGCAATCACAATTTAAGATTAGTACAGGAACAGCTAGGGCATTCATCAGTGAGAGTGACTGAGGTTTACGCAAGCCTTGTGGATTCTGATGTGAAGCATGCACTTAAAAAACTATATGTAACATAGGAGGAGATGATATATATGGTCAAGAATATAAGATTGAAAAGTGGTTTTTTGACCCTTATGATTGGCGCATCTTTGATGGGATTGGCAGGATGCGCGACGACTGGAAGTTATGCAGAGGATAATTCTCAAAGGAATTTTGGATACGACTCTTTCGATGACCTGAAAGGGGAATATAAATTAGTGGAAAAGAATAATGATGTATACCTGGAAAAAATAGATGGGAGTGATAGTAAACAGATTACTCATACTCCTTTAGTGAAAGAGACTAGTGCTTTCAGTTCAGAAGGCAATTATATAATAGTCATGGAAAACTATGAAAACCAGCGTGATAGGAGAAATTCTCATCAGAAGTTTTTTCTGATAAAAAGGGACAGTGATGATAGCACAAGAAAAGAGATTTCTGCAGATGAAGCAGTTCACATTATTACTGGTCAATAAAAAACTTAGAGATATTTAATTACTGGGTACAATCTTTCTTATACCTATTTTGAGACAGATATTGAAGGAAAAGAAACAAAAGGAATAAACCAAGAAAGTTTTGATAAGTTAAGGAGGAAAATAGAATAATTCTTTAAGGCCCGCTTGGCACATCATACGCATTAACCTGTATCTGGCATTGTGATGTTGCGGGCATATTGCCGTATTGGTCTTTGCACTTGATGTAATATGTTTAAGCTCATGTCACTGAAACCTGGGAGGTTTATAATGAAATTAACAAGAATCCTGTTGATTATTTTTGTTGCAAATATTTTTATATCAGCCCCAGCTTTTTGTGAGAAACAGGAAACACAGGAGTGGATAAATAATAATAAGATTTCAATAGGCGAAACTTTTTATTTTCTTAGTAATGATTGGGGGTGGGATTACTGGTTCAAATATTTAGGAATTGAAAATAATGCGATTAAGGTGGAAGTTGGACGAGGGGGAGAAGCTGGTGATAGTCTTCTCACCGTGCCGCTTAATTCCAATAGGCAAGCGATCGTACGCAATAGTGAATATCTAAAAAACCTCGGGTTCAATAAAAACTCAGAGCTTCTTATAACGGTCCTGGACGATTTCGGCCGCATTAAAGTGGAAAAGATTGCAGAAAAACAATCGGATAAACCGGCTGCTGATCAATAATGCGGGCAGGAAACATCATTATCCGGAGGTAATAATATGCTTATGTTTGATAAATTAAAAAAGGACGCGACTTTGGTATTATTAGGATTAAGCTTGCTAGGCTTAGGCGGATGCGCGACTACTGAGAATTATGCTGCTGAAAATAACATGGGCTATGAACAGTTTTTTGATTCAAGAGGCGACTACAAACTTGTTGAAAGGAACAATGACCTATATTTTGAAAAGATAGATGGCTCAGAGAGCAGGCAGGTTACTCATACGCCTAGCATAAGAGAAGCCGGTGCTTATTTTAGTCGCGGGGGTAAATATATACTTTATATTGAAGATGTTTTTAACGATTACACTCAGACTAGGGGAAAACATTATAGAATTAATTTTGATGGTGATGATAGCAATAGAAAGCAAATTTCTGGTGATGAATGTGCATCGCTTATTCAAAAACACAATGAAGAAACAAGTACGGAAGAGGAAGAATAAACAATTTTAATTTTGTTTTGGAAAGAGTTGGGGGAGGAGGTGAAAGTAATAATGCTGTTTCCGGGAACGAGAAGAAGGCCTTGCTTCTGCCGGATGAAAAACCCATAGGAAAAATATCCAATAATAAAGAGAATAAGTATCTTTTATTCTACGAGAATGGGAATACTATTCAGGTAGATAAGCAAACTTTTGAATCTGTTGGAATAAAAGAAAATCAAATCAAAAGGCCAAATTTATAATCTTCCGGACAGCAGATGCTATGGTTCTATTTTTGGCAATATCAGGCGTTTCTAAAAAAGGTTTAATAAAACTTAAAGGAGGTGCGCAGTGGGAAAGTTATTTGCAACAATTCTGGCAGTAGGTTTTATTTTTACAACAGCTTCAATCGTGAATGCCGGTTCAATTGGCAGCCCGGAAACGCAGGGAAAAGGAAAGATTGCAGTTACCTCGGATAACTCATTCATTTTTGGCAGGTATTTCAAATTCATTAAGGCCAGCAACATTGATCCCTATCCCGATGAGAACATTGAGGGCGCTGACATTGAGAGGGGTTATCAGGTAATGCTTAAGACTTCATATGGACTGCTTGATAATCTTGATGTTTATGTAAAGCTTGGATGGGCAGATTACAAGATTGATTCTATCTTTCAGGGCACAAGGGAGACAGGGAAATACTCATTTCCCTTCGTAATGAATACTGATTCTGATTTCGCGTATGGCCTTGGAGTAAAGGGAAATTATGAATTTAAGCCGAGCTGGCTTGTTGGTTATGATTTGCAGTATTTAAGGTCAAAGCATGACATGTATCTCACTAAAAAAAGAACAACCGAGCCGACAGGAGCATTCAAGTCAACGGTTATGCAGGAATGGCACGTTGCAGTTTCCCTTGCAAAGAAAATAAAGAGCTTTATTCCCTATGTTGGCGTTAGGTATTCTGACGCAAGGTTTGAGACAAAGGGCATTGAAGACCAGTTGGTATGGGGCGCTGATATGGCGTGGATATATAACATCAAGTACAAGGCAAAGGATAACGTCGGCGTATTTCTTGGAACGGATTACAATCTTACGAAGAACTTAAGTTTTAATATTGAGGGCAGATTCATTGACGAAACTGCAATGAGCCTTGGGGCAACGTATAAATTTTAGGGATTAAGCATTTTTCTTTTGCCTCCACTAAAGACGCTTAACAAATAGGCGTTTTGGCTTTGTGTTATAATAATCCAAAAAGGAGGCCGGGATGGCATGCATAAGGTTTCTTGTTCAGTTAGTTAAGAGGTGCTGGTTTAATTATTATTTCAGAAAGAACCAGCAGGATAATCTAAAAAGGGTGTTATTTCGCTTTGAGAGATTCCTTAAGGTAGAAAGGGGTCTTGGCGAGGTTACGGTTGAGGGATATTTGAAGATGATAAAGAAATTTATCAAGGATACAGGCAGGATTTATCCCTCAAGAGAGCATATTTTTAGCTACCTTTTGGGTTTGCACACAAAAAAACTCATACAGCCATATCAGGAATTGCTCAAAGACCATCGAATGGTATATGCAGTTTCTTGGCACTCAAATCAAGCTTGCCAGGCCTAAAAAGCCAAGAAGGATTATAAGGGATTATTTAACAGAGAAAGAAATAAGGGAAATAATCCGGAATTGCAGGGGGTTAAGAGAAAAGGCGTTAATCTTAATTCTTGCGTATTCTGGCTTGAGGGCAAGAGAGGTTTGTGCATTAAAGGTTAGTGATATGAATTTGGCTGAAAGGTCAATTTTGGTGAGGGATGGAAAGGGAAGCCAGGACAGGATTGTGCATGTTTCAGAAGGCTGTGTAAAAGTATTAAGAAAATATCTTTCACTCAATCATAAAGCAAAGGATGGCTTTTTGTTCATGAGCAAAACCAATAGCCACTCCCTATCGCCTTACGCGTTGAGGAAGATAATAAAGAGGATTGCTAAACGCACTGCCCTTGAAAAAAGGGTATATCCGCATTTGTTCAGGCACAGCCTTGCAACCAATCTTTTGATTAATGGCTGCAACTTATTGGCTATACAGGAGCAGCTTGGCCATAGGAATATCCAGACGACTTTGATTTACCTTCATTCTACACCTTTGATTAGAAGGGCTATGTATGACAGGTTTTGCCCGAGATATGGAAAATAAGAAAATATTATTAATCTCTTTCATGCTCGCAGTGGGAATGATAGCTTTTCCTGTTGTTAAAGGAGGATATTACTTCATAAGAGGGCAATCGGCATTTAGAGGCGGCTTTGAAGGAGAATCAGTAAGGTATTTAGAAAAGTCAATTAAAACCAATCCTAATTTCTTTGAGACTTACATGCTTCTTGCTCTTGCGTATGCTGAATGGGGAAGCAGCAGCAAGCATTATATAGAGCATGACGAAGAAGGATTAATTAAACTTAAATCAGAGACATTAGGCAGGGCAGAGGATGTTTTGAAAATAGCCATTGCAAGATTCCCTTTTCACAAAGATAGAATCCAATTTATGCTTGGCCGGATTTATGATGGGGATGCAAGAAACACTGGCTATGTGTGGGATAAGGACAAAGCCATTCAAGGTTACAAACAGCTTGCCAGTGATTATCCTCATAGCAAATATGCTCAGAAAGCCCGGGAACGCATTGAGGTATTAAGCAAATAAATAATTATAAATAAGAAGAGGTGATAAAATGAAGAATACGGTCTTAATATTGATAGGATTGTTTTTGTTCGGCAGCATGCTTATATTGCAGGGGTGTGCTGGTTTGAGTTTATTGAATCCAGCCGGCAATCATTATAATGGAAGTTATAACTTTATGTTAGATGTGAATTCTAATCCATCTGGAGCAGAAATTTATCTCAACAATATTCTCGTAGGCAGGACTCCAAGTAGAGTACCTCTTTTACTTAAGTGGGAGATGAACACGTGGGGTCTAGATTTTACTCAAAGTGTGGTTGAGCAGTATGTATTAAGGGTTACGAAGGCAGGATACCAAGGTGCCGTAGAAATAATTCCCGTCAGAAGCCCTATTACCGGGGTATTGTGGGGTGAACCACCCTTAGTGGGTTTAGCTAAAACAAGTTTTCATTTTAACCTTGTGCCTGATGAATCTACAAATACTGCGCAAGGGAAGTAAGTCACGAGTATTTTTTTCTGCCAAATAATAAGCTTGCTTAAGAGTTGCCATTTACCACAGCATCCACCAAGGCGGCTTATTATGTGTTTGCTTGTATTCTTCCCACACTGTCTTATTGTATCTTAATTCCCTCTCGTAATAATCCCATTCTTTTTTGTCTATTCCCCAGCTTTCCTTGAGTTCTTTCTGATCAGCACGTTGCACTACCTGTATTCGCTTGTCAATTACATTGTCTAGACATTTTACTTTATTTTCCTGGCTGCCAAAGCATAAAGCCCCACCACTGCAATATTTTAATTGATGCGTAATGTCTGCCATGCATTCCAGATATTCTAATAGTAGCAGCCGATCTGTGATATAGCTCTCAGAGGAGTTATCCTGGTTGTCTGGTAACTTCACAGTAATTAAGTCTTTTATTTTCTTGCAATAAGAAACATCGCCTGTCATTTTTGCAAAATTTAAATAGACTCCTTCCAGGCATGTAATTTTTTCCGGGTCTTCTAGAGAGTTTTGCCTTTGTATCCCCCCGAGTGCATTACAGCGGCTTGCGTCTTTTGTAATTGTTGCTTCGCAGGAAACCCTGTCATTAATATCTGATATTCCCGCGCAATAAGATATATTATTTGTTAGTATGGCTTGGCAAGTTAGCCTGTTTGAATATTCCGGTTTTATTTCATCGCAGAGAGCAGGGTCAGATGATTTAATTGCCCTCGCGAACCACACATCTTGCATGCAGTTATCCCTGCGGCAGCATTCATGATTTGTTGCACAAATTTGTGAAGTATTACAGGTATTGGGAGGGTAAGGATTACAATAGCTTATATTGCCTGTTGCTAAAGCAACGCATTCTTCTAAGATTATGTTTTTGTCATTTATAGCTTGGTAAGCTATAGCATTTCCCGTCACTTTTAAAATTATATCTTTATTTTCAATAGCTTGATAAGCCACAGCACTTCCCAATAGAACTAAAACAAGAATAAAGAGCATTGATTTTTTAATGTGCTTTCTTTGCAACGGGGGTAATTTCTTTGTTTCTTCTTTACTTTTCTTTGAGCCTGTCCGGTAGTTCCACTTAACCATTTTAGATATAGGCATAATTATACAGATGTGCTATAAAAATCTATCGTTACAGTTATACACATATACAGATGGCAAGAAAACCCATTACTGAGATTATAGAAAAAAGCAAGCAGCTTCTTGAAAAAGAGGGAGAATTATCTATCAGGCAAATCTCTATTAAGCTAAAATCTCAATGGCGAACTGCCAAAAAGGCTTTAGATACCATGGAAGTTCTTGGGATTGTCAAAGTAAGAGATAATGATAAAACTGAGAGGGTTGAAAGACTATATTCTTTAAAGAAGTAATCTTCCGATTTATTTTTCTATCCTTATATAACGCTTAAGAATCTCTCCGTAATTACTTCTTAACGGAATACCTAGAATATTCTTATATTACTTCTGCTAATTCTGCATCGGGAACTTTCTTAAGATACTTTTTAACCCCCGCTTCAACCTTGTTGTCTTTCTCACTCGCTTTCACAAAAACACTGCTCATGGCACTAGCCTTTTTTGCAGCACTAAACATTCTCCTTACCTCAAGCGACAATTCCAGAATTTTATCATCTTGTTCTTTCTTGAGGTCGTTTAATTCCTTTTCAAAACCCGTTTTCGTTATACCAAGATCAGCTTTAAGTTTCTCATTCTCTCTCTTAATCTCTTCCAATTCTGTTGATGCAAACCTCTCGTCAAGCTCATTGTTCTCCATTCCGCTTCTTGAAATATAAATATCAGGCATGTAGGAACTGAATTTCCACCCGTATCTATAGCATAATTGCTGCCTGTTCAGTTTTGAGGCATAATAGGTGGCTGAGCTGTGCCTGAATAGGTGATAATGAATGGGTCTACCAATTATCTTCTTGCCAATCCGGTGTAAAAATTGTCTTGAATTGTCGTAGGTAAGTGTGAAAACAGGATCAGATGATTTTATGCCTTCCGATTCTCTCTCCTTTAAAAATTCCCTGACAGATTCCAGGCTATATTTCCAAAATAAGCTTATTGTCCTGCCTTCTGTTTTACTGTATTCCTCCTTAATAGTTATTTTTACAAAACTGTTGTTTTCTTTTGGTAATTGTATGTCCTCATATCTTATGTTATGGAATTCCTCTGCTCTTGCTCCTGAATCAAATAGAACCGCGATTAGAAATCTTTGCCCTGCATTTTTACAATTTTTGTACATCTTTTCTACCTGCTCCTCAGAGAGATAATCCGGGGTCCTTTTTACTTCTCTGGTGTCAAGCCAGTCGGTTAGCTGCCTAAATTTTTCAGTGTCTCCTAGTTTCCATTTAAGATATATTTTCAGAAGTCTCCTGATATCTGCTTTTGTTGAATGTGCATATGGAAATTTCTTGTAGCTTTTTATCTTATTTGAACTGAGATCCTTCTCAAATGATTCCATATCCTTTAAAGTGATTTTTGAAAGAGGCTTATCAAAGAATTCTAGTGGAACCTTAAGGATATCAAGATATTTCACTTGTCTTGCTTCACTTATCTTTTTCCCTTTGTTTATCTTGCCTAGGCCTAAGTCATTGAGGAAAATAACGAGATCTTTTTTGTCCTCATCAGAAACTTTCCAGCCTTTGATGCTTTGTTTGCGCGTATCTAAATTGCGATAGTGAATGGATATCTTAATATTTTGCATACTCTACAGTAGAAAACGCTATTTATAAGCTTTTTCCTGACTGTAATACTTTTGTCACACGCCGCGACCAGGACCCAATAAAAAGTGTCACAGTCAGAAAGTTTGAACCTTTTAAATTTAATCTTCACGCTTAGCGTCATAAATCATCTTTTTAAATATGGCAATATTAGAATATATCTCTTTAAATAAATGTTGTTTATCTTCATAAGTCAGCTCTTTCGTGTAGACCAGAGGGCTCTCGCTCTTCAAATATTCTTTTCCTATTTCTTTTTTCTGATAATGCGTTTCCATATTTTCCCAAAGTCCGAAACATATCTACAAAAAGGCAGTCAAGACATACCCATTCATGAATAACCTTGTCGTTTACAAGCCTGCTGCTAAGGGCAAGCTTGCTTTCATCGCTTTGGCTACAAAACCTACAGTTCATAAAAAAATAAACAAGTATTGCCTAATAAGTCTTGTAAGCAAGGTATATTACTGCATCACTGCTCATTGTAATCAATGCCTTCTGACATGTTGTAATAATTGCCTTTGTACTTTATCACATGGCAGAGCTTCATTGACAAGTCACGCAATACGTTGTCTATATCGACAACCTTTTTCTCTATCCGTAATACTGCTTTGTCTGCCTTTGTTTCCAAATTCTCCTTAGTCATTTTTCTCTCCTAGTTTTTTATCTGCCCTGCGTTAACGGGCATCTGCGTCTTTTTCTTGTCAGCGCTATCAAGGATTGCTCTCAGATAGTTCGCGGCTAGGATTATGGGCTGCTCGAATCCCTCAACCCTGAAGATCAGCCATTTGCCGTCGCGCGAGCTCCTTACCTTAACAGGCGTTCTCTTCTCATAGTTTTGGTTTAGATTTTCTTGTTCCATTTTTATTGCCTCCTGTTGTAATTCTCAAGGAGTAATGGATATTTAAGGTTTGTAAGCAGGGAGTGGTAATGGGGCAGGAGACATAAGCTTTGTAAGCAAGATAGCGAAGAGTTTTTAAATTTATAAAAAATAATAATTGCCTATGGAATTAAGAACAAATGTTAATGCCATAATAATAAATGATGAAAACAAAATCCTCCTCATCAAATTAAAAAAAGGTCATTTCAAAGGAAAGATATGCATTCCTGGGGGTGGCATAAATCCTGGAGAGACAGTTGCTGAAGCAATAAAAAGAGAAATATTAGAAGAAACAGGAATTGAACTTGGCGGTCAAATATCGTATTATGGTATCTGTGAATTGATAAACAAAAAAATTGCTAGTCATAGAATTGTAATATTAATGTATGCTAAAGGAAAAGGGTCCCCAATAGAATCTGATGAGGGGATCTCAAGATGGACAACCTTTGAAGAGCTAAAAGAAATAGAAAATGAGCTTATTCCATTTGCAAAAGAGGCAATTAATATCTGGAAGAATAACCAGAATTATTTTAAAATAATAACAGAGTAAAAAGCCTCATAGGATACAAAATAATGGATATCATATTAATAAGATTAGGGTCGGATAATAAATACGATGCTGCCAACGAACCCTTGGGGTTAGAGTATCTGGCCGCATCTTTACAAAGAAAACATATAACTGTTGATATTCTTGATACTTCTGTTGAATCTGAAAGAGAAATAATGCAAAAAATTCGAGATCGTAATCCTAGAATCCTTGGATTTTATATAGACCAACAAAACATAGAACACTCACTTGAGCTTGCCAAACGATTTAATGGCAAATTTATAGTATTCGGAGGAGCACAGGCAAGCTTTACCTCAACCCACTTGTGTGCTATAGAAAAAGTTGATGCAGTGTGCTTAGGAGAAAGTGAGGAAACTTTACCTGAGTTAGTCGATGCCATTAAAAAAGGAGGGAATCTTTCTTCAGTAGCTGGAATTACATTTAGGGAAAAAAGTAAAGTATTCACTACACAGCCAAGACCTACTTCTATCGTGGCTTTTCCCCCCTCAAGAAAAATTTTAGAAAAACAGATACAACAAAAAAAAGAAGTACGAGCGACAAGGATTCTAACTTCAAGGGGCTGCTACTTTAATTGCCATTTCTGCACAACTCCTGCAAGTAGAAGACTAAATCCAGGACCATTTTTTAGGTTAAGACCTATACAATCAGTTATTAAGGAAATTGCAGACATAAAAAAGAGGTTTGGAATTTCAACTTTTTACTTGAACGATGACTTATACTTTTACCGAAACCCCCAATCAAAGAAGCGCGCTCAACAAATAGCTAAAGAGATAGTTCAACATAAGCTAAGTATTGACTACCGTGCAGAAATTAGACCTGACTCAGTAGAAGAAGGAGATCAAGAATTTTTAAAACAACTAAAGGACTCTGGTTTAACTAGGCTATTTGTAGGAATCGAAAGTGCCTCAAACCCTTTTCTAAAGTGGCTGAACAAGAAGACAACGCGAGAAAGAAATAAAAGAGCAATCGAAATATTAAAAAAATCAGGAATAAGAACAACTGTTGGCAAAATCTTATTTGGTCCCGATACCACCTGGGAGGAATTAGCAGAGTCAGTAGATTTTTTCCACGAAATCACCGCTTGTTATCAAATTTTGAGAAGACCAAACATAAAACTAGAGGCCTTTCCTGGGACAAAAATCGCAATAGAACTTGAACATCAACACAGATTAGAATCTAAACCTCCTTATTTGAGAAGAGAATACTCTTTTGCTAATCCAAAAGTTGGTGAATTCAGTAGAATGCTTGAGAGACATTTCGATGATTATTTCAATCATTTAAGAGGATTTATAGGTAAAGTGTCTACAATAGGAACTTCTGAAGAAGAGGAAAAAGATATGAATCAAATTTGTTTCGAATTCCTCAGAAAGAATATTTCATTAGGGGATTCGTGGAACCATCAATTTTTTTACCGGGAACTAAACAAATTTATTAAAAGATTAAAATGAAAAACAAAATCACGCTACCCCATTTTTTAAAATAAAGGGCAAGTTTTTAGTCATGCCCGGGACGTTTTGGTGTTAGTGATAATGTTGGTGTTGTTAGTTTTAGTTTTTCCCCACTGATGTCCTTATTTCCATTCCTGAAATAAGTGAGAAGGGTGTCTCACCCTCGTAGGGGCTGGTTTTAAGATAACCGGCAACTTTTTTTATTGCTTGTTAAACGTTGTATGCCTCAAGAACTGCTGTCTGCAATTCCTCTTTCAAGGAATCCTCAAGCAACATAACCGTCGGATACCACTTGCCATCCTTACTTTGAGCAGAGGGCATTGAAACATACAAGCCATTTCTGCCATCGGCAACCTTTACTCCCTTAACAAGTAGCTGACCGTTAAAAATCACATCAGCAAAGGCCTTGAGAGAGCTTCCGTTGTCAAACCTGTGCAGCCTCGCAACTTCTATCATTTTCATCACCCCCTTTATTTGTGTTTGGCGTAGGGAATTGAATCCCCGCCACTGGTTTCTTTGTCTGCTCTGTAATTGAAACACACATTCCTGTAAGGAAATTCCCCAGAAGATTCTGCTGATTCGCCCTGTGGTCATCGGGAAAGCTGAACACAAGCGGCTCAATTATCTCAACTTCTTCGCTTGAGCCCTCATAAACAACCCTTCCGTTTGTGTCTGAATACCACTCAAAGTAAAAGTAATCAGCATACTTGTTGTCGTCCTTGCCTGTTGCGAAATCCCCAAGCTCGCCTCTCTGCACAATGCTGAATCCCTTCAGATATGTCTTTCTATCCTTGCCCTGAGTTTCTTCAATCAGATGGCTTAATTCATCCTTGATCTGCTCAAAGGGTTTTTCAAACTTAACCTTTCCTGAAAGGATGTAATTCTGCTTCAACTTGAATTTCACAACTCCGGCAGTAAGATAATAGGCATAACCCCTCACAATGCCTTTTTTAAAAGTAAGCTCACCGCCAATCAAATAATCATACGGTCTCCAAGCCATACGCAAGCTCCTTTCTTTTAATAGTCTTCGGGTTTCATGAAAGTGATTCCCTCTGTGTTCCAGATGACCCATATTTTTCCCTTCTCAATAACTCTTAGCCTCATGTAAGAGGTATCCTCTGGATCATCCTTTTTCAGCATCTCCAGACCTCTTTTTACCAAGGCTGTCCTTTTCTGCAAATCCTCAAACCCGTCATAAAAGAGATTGCTTGTGAAAAGCACTTTCTGCTTTCCGCACTCTCCTGCATGAATCAATACCCCATCCTCGATAGCCTGCTCCTGCGTGTAAACTGAAATAACCTCACCGAAAATGTTTTCATCATTGTTCATAAATTTCTCCTTTCCTTTAATTGCATTCGTGCTTTCATTCAAGAATCAGATTTTTCCCTGCGACCAGAACTTCACCCGGACTTTTAAGCTTCCCGAGGATTTCCTTGTTAACCAGCACTGCCAAAGGCTCAGTAACATAATCCCCTTTCGTGCCGTTCAGGACCGCAATAACTGCTGTATCTATGCCCTCTAACTCTGTTGAAAGCAGCACAAAATTACTGAACTGCCCGCTTATTATGTGCCTGTATTTCTTTGTTTCTTCCGGGGTAATGCTTCTCATCAATCAACTCCTTTCTATTATCAGGATGTTCACTTTATTACTCCTGCCTATCAATATCCATCTGGCTCCTGCAATCAGGGATATTGTGATCAGCTGCTTTTCTGCTATCTGAAAGCACATTGATAGCAGAATGCTGACAAAGCACAAACAAGGGTAACCTGCAATCACAAGCCAGTCTTTTGTCTTTTGAACCCTTGATTCAGCCACAACATTTCTCTCATATAGCTTTCTCAATTAACTTCTCCTTTCATTTCAAATAGCACTCGTCACAATTGTTATTCTTCTCACCAATGCAAGTCTCACACACAACTGATTTATCAACTGCCTTTAATGACTGCTGAATCAATGACTCTGTAATTTCTGTCATCGGCTTTTTCCATGCTTTCTTTAGCCTGTAAATCGTCCTTGTTGTTTTTTCATTTAACACCGGACTGTACATCAATTTCCTCCTTTCCTGTGCAAAATGCACATTCGCATTTTGACCATCCGCAGCATGCACACATTACGCAACCCTCAGCGTGAATAAGCTGAGCCCCGCAATCAGGACAGAATCCTTCCATTCCAATCACCCCCTTTCTCAAGAAATAAAAAAGAGCAACCGCTAAACATGCAATTGCCCTCTAAAGACTAACGCTTTGATTCCCCATCGAGGGAAATCAAAAAATAAGGTTAATTATGCCGAGATAAGAGGAGAGGAGTTTAAATATTTTGTAAGCAAGGTGTGTTAATGGAGATTATATGGTGAATGCTGATGCAGAAGTTATGGTGAGTTTTCCTGTAATAATTTTTTCTTCAATTGCTCTTTTTATTTTATCCTCTGTTATTTTGTCAACCGCGATGCAAATTGTCTCATCAAAAGAATTAACGTCTCTGTCTATGTTTTTGATAAAATCTGAGGCGCCTGTCTCAATCTCGACTGCAATCTTCTTATTGTCATGAATTAGAATTATGTCGGGCCTGCCATTAATGTGCTCTTCAACAAGTACATCAAAACCTTTAGCCTTATAATATTCTGCTATCTTAAATTTCCAGAATTTATGAATAATGCTTTCCTTGTCGTCCTTGACTTCGTAACCTAAATCAGTTAATACAGCTCTGCCTTTTGAAGTCAGTTCAAATAGAGTAATGAGGCCGGAGGAAGTTACTATCCTTGCCTGCTCGATAAGGCCATCTTCTATCAAGTTCCGTTTATGCTTGTCGCAGCTCCCTGTGCTGATGTTAAATTTCTTATACCTCTGGGTTAAGCTTAGAAATGGATTCTTGAGAATATCAATAAGTAGTGTAGCAGAGGGGGTATTCACGTATTCACTGGTTTTGGCATTTCTATTATTATCCCTACCTGAATACCCCTCTTTTTCACTGCTTTTATCGTCGCTGGCAGACCTTGAATACCCCTCCCCATGAGTTTTAAGCCATTCATCAGTTATTTTGCCCTTTTCAATAGGCACATACAGGAATTGAACAAGGCAGGGGTTTATTCTTTCCATTATCTTGACAACGCCCTGGCCTGTTTTCAGCATGTTCAGATATGCCTCATCGTCTCTTTCAATAAACAAGGCCTTTCTTGCGGCCTCAATATCCTCCTGGTGCTGCTGGAGAAGAAAAATCAGGGTATGAGCATTGCCTAAAATATGAGTTGGCAGAATAGAGCAGTGTTGAGTTATGCTTACCAATCCCTGGCCAAAGCTTCTTATTTCCCTGTATACATTTTCAAGGCCGTCAATCTTGTCCTTCTCAAATTTATTCTTCTGGAATAGATTATGCATCTCCTCAAGAAACAAAACATGCCTTAATTTTTCGCTCTCACCCTGGGAAAGCCTGTAAAGGTGAATAAATCTAAGCATAATTTCCATAAAGAAAACCCTTAATGGCTTGGGCATTTCCTGATCCAATTCCAGAAGTATAAATTTTTCAAATAATTCCTCAAGTTTTATGGGCTTTCTCGCATTAAAAGATTTGGATGAAGGGCCAAAGGTAAAGCTCTTGAATATTCTTTTTGTTGACTGCCACCATAAAAATTCCCTGCCCCCTACCTTAATTCCTTCAAGTTCTCTCATACCATCCCAAAAATTGGGATAGAAATTCTTATCTTTTTGCTCACTAAATAATTTTTCGTAAATCCTGAAAATAAAATCTCCTACACCCAAACCGCCAAGATGGCTCTTCTCAAGACATTCAACAATAACAGAAAGCCATGCCTTGTAATCAACGTTTGGAGGAGGCCTGAAAGGATTCCACAAGAAGGGAATAACGTCTCTCCCTACAGTATAAACCTCTACCTTCTTTAACTCAGGAAAATCAGGAAGGCTTAACATAGAACGCCATTGTCTTTTCCAATCTATTATGGTAAAGGGGATATTTTTCTTTAATAACTGCAAAGCCATCAGCAAGCCGGCATTTGTTTTCCCGGCTCCTGTTATCGAAAAAATTCCGATCTGCTTAATAAAATCCTCTTCTTTCAGATACAAGGGATAGAGCTTCTTATCTCTGTAAACTACCTTGCCAAGAATAAAATCTCCTTTTGCCTGTTCCTCTGATGGAGGAGGTAGAAGAATAATCCTGTCTTGCAATGGACCATGTTTTAATACCTTTTCTGCAATAAGCTGTATGTCTATCTCCAAGTCCTTGCGCTCCTGAAAATCAGAAGCAAGCCACCTGTACCATAGCTCATCTGCCTTCTCACCAATTATAGGCTTCAGTTTCCTGCATAGATCCTCTATGTTTATATTCATCATTTTCAATTTTCAAAAATGTGCTTTTATTGCTCCCGTTCCAGTAATCTTTCAGCGCAGAGAGGAGGTATTTCTTCAATGAAATCAGGTCGCGCCAGCATGCAACGTATTCCTGTCTTTTCTCTTTCTCAAGATCAATAACCTGACTTTCAAGCTGCGTTTTTCTCCTTGAGAATGCAATCTCAAGGTCTGGAAGATACTGTCTTCTCGTAATCATTTTTATCTGCTCAAGGTAACTGTCGGTTTTGCAGATGTCCGAATCAATTTTAGAAAGCAATCCGCCGCTTAGCTTTTCCCTTGATAGTATTTCGTTGAACAATGCCTTTATCGTAGCCTTCAATGTCCTATTTTTGTCAGCAAATACCTTATCCATCACAGTTCTTTCCTGGACAGGGTCTTCCTTTAAAACGATGTTTTCAAGGCTATCCTCAAGTCCCGTGCTGTAAAAATCCCTTGGCTTCAATACAGAGTCCTTCAAATAAGAGGATATTCCATTACCGTAAAGCAGATTTTTGTATTCCATCTTCACTAAGAAGTGGTACTCCATCGCTTAAAAAGTTTGTAAGCAAAGCATATTAATGGGTATTGAGAAATTTTGCGAGAAGGAGTGCGTCATCCGGGATATTAAACTCTATTGGATAGCCCTTGTTTTTCCTGAGGTTTAGAAGTTCGAGCTTTCTTAACTGCTTTAGCGCCCGATAAATATCGCTCCTGTCAATAAGCAGAATACTATCATTATTCTTTAGCTCCTTTTCAAGATTGCTTTCTGTTATTGTTTCACCTCTGCTGTTTAGGATTAGAGATTTATTGAATACAATGCGCAACTGGCTACACATTTCGCAACTCAACCTGCCATAAGCTTTCCAATTTAATTTTGGCAATAGGCTTACCCGCAGGTTATACCCGGATTCCTTTAAAACCTTTTCAACCAGATTCTTTGCCTCTGGGTTTATGCAGAAAACCTTTCCTATTTTTTCTCCAGGGGTGAGGCAGTTGACGATTCCTCCTGATTCAAGCTTCTTAAGGATCCTGTTCACATAATTGCCCGGAATATGAGAGAGTATTCTCAACTGCATAGGCGTTCTTGGCTTAATAACAAGGTATTTTAAGACTAAAACTATGCAAGGGGCATAAAGCCAACACACCTCTTTTCTCATCAAGGCAAATGCGAGCCCTTATTTATTTGATTTGTAAGCAAGGTATATAAATGGGGAAAGAAGGGGTTATCAGGCTTGTACAAGGATAGGATTCTGTTTGAGCATTATCATTCTCATTAATATAAGAAAACTATAATCCACTAAAAATCAAAGAGTTATGTAAGAATCCTAAGCTCGGTAAAAATGACAAGAAGAGCAGAAACGGAAATTCAAACAGAAACTCTATAACTAAAACTGAAACTAAAACCTACATCTGAAACATAAACAAAAGCTGAAACTGGTACTGAAACTCCATAACTGAAACAGGAGCAGGAACAGGAACAGAATATCCAATTCACATTCAATATCTATAATACAAAACAAACCACTCAAAACAAACAAGCCAATTAAACCAACCAAAACCAACCGCACACCAAAAAAACTACCCGGAATAAACCGAAACAAAGCAAATTAAACAGAAATAAACTCTCTAACTAAAATATAAACAGAAGCTAAAACTGGTACTGAAACTCCGTAACTGAAACAGGAACAGAAACTCCAGCCCCTTACTAATAAAGTACAAACTCCTGCGAACAGAGCACACAATAATTCAAAATAATCAATCTATTAACAAATAACAATAATCCAATATTTATAAAAATATATGCTTCCTCGTCAAAATATTTAAATATAAGAATGTCTTTAAATTAAAATGAAATCATTCAAATGCTGGAAGGAAGCAAGCAAGGATATAATTATCGAATTTGAACAAGAAGGGGACAAGATACTTACAGCTTGGAATAACAACGGCCTAATATTATTTATAACAATACCGCAATTGCCCTATCAAAAAAAGTATTTTATCGGGCAGAAAGGGCTAAGCCAAATGGATACTCCAAGATTATTAGGCAAGGTCAAGGATGAGAAGCAAGCTCTTGAATTTGCAGAAAAGTATATGGAAAATCACGATGAATAAAAAAGGGGAAGGGCTATTCTTCCCATAGAAAGTCAAAATACTCTTGAATTTCTGCAAGCAACTCTTGTCCCTTTTTGCTATTAAACTCAATAAACTCTATTCCTGGAAATTCTCCGTGAGCTCCGTGAGCCTCGTGAGCAACTTTCCTGAATTGTCTTAATCTTTTATCTATTGTATAGCCATTGTATGTTGGCAGCTGGAAAGGCATTTGTTTTTCCATTTTCTTTATTATCTCCTTGCAATTTTATATATTTATCTATTGAGGATTTTGTCCTCAAGAATATGGACAAAATCAAGGCAAGCAAAAAATAATCAAGAATATCGGTAATACGCATATTCGCGAAGCGGGAATTGAGCCGACCTCATCAGAGGGAAAAGCTTAAAAATGGAATGGAGAGCAAGGCAAACTTGCTAATGCGCAAGGCGCAACTTGTCTCGGAATGACTTTTTATGCTTTTAGGCTTTTATGTCCGTTAAAGTATAAGGCATAATAAAAAAAGGAGCAAAAAACTTAAAAAGAGCAATATATTCATAATTATATGGTTAGCAATAATAACATAATGTCAGGTAGTGCTATGGCCGTACTTGCTGGAGTAGTGCTTATTGTAGCCCCTTGGTTTGTACCCATTAACTTATCAGTTAAATTTGGACTTTCAGTTGTGGGTATCGTATTAGTATGGACAGGATTAGCAGCCTCCAAAGGATAAAGAAAAAAAATCAGTTATTGAGGAAGATTAGAATGTTTAAAATTGAAGTTTTTGGAGTTGAAAAAAGTGAGGATAATTTTTATGGGTTAGGAATTAAAGCAAATGAATTTTTAGAAGAGAAGAAAATTAAAGCTATTAGTATTACAACAACTGAAGATAAAGAGAATTATTATCTCATTTTACTTTATGAAGAAGATTAGTTTTTACATAAAAAACAGACGTTGAATTAACAACTCGCTAAAATAAAGAAAGGAAACAAAAACTAAATCAGTTCAAATACGCCTTCTTCGTTTCCCGAAACCAATGAGCTTATTATCTTGCGGGCCTGCATCTTGGAAAGCACGCACAACCTCTTTTGAATCTCCTGTCTTATCCTGTCATCTCTGATAGTGGACATAAGAAACAAGAGGTAGCCTTTCTGTTTGGCTGTCATTCCTTCGGGTTCAAAATCCTGGATATCCTCTGCTGGAATATTTTTCTCTTGTATCTGCTCAGGATTTTCTGGTTTATCTTCATCAGGATTATCAGATTCATTATTTGCTATATCTGCATCAAATCCCTTTTCCTTAAGCCCATGCCTCTTCTCAAATTCAAGACACCATGCCAAAACCTTCCTGTAAATCTTAAGTAAGGCAGTATCAGGATATTTGCCATCTATCGCATGCCTGACAGCATATCTGATAGAAAGAAAGTAATCCTCTTTTTTAATATCGCCCTTGCTCGGAAGGTAAGAAGGGGAGGTGCTGTTTAAGAAGTTCTGCACAGTTATCTTGCCTGTAGTTTTATCTGTCTTGGGGAAATGCTCTATACCCCAAAGGAGATATCTTGAGGTATCAACCAATCCGCAATTAGCAGGCGTGCCATATCTTTTCTCTGCGTCACTGATAAGCTGTAAGAAGTTAACCTCTTTATCAGAGAGGCCGATTTCTTTTAATGCAAGGTTGTCTATATCTGGCTCATCCTGGCTTTTTTGCTTTTCGGCCCAGGCAAGATAAGCATGCTCGTCTTTTGAGAGTTGAAGTTCATTTTCCTGGGCCAAGCACCATTGAGTATCTATCATTTTAAAGAAGAGTAATCCGATGCAACCTCGCTTTTTTCGCTGCCTATTTGTTTTATGTCCATAACTGCGTCATAAGTCCTGCTGATGATGTAGAGATAATTGGACAGGTAAAGCTGTAGCTTGCACATCTTGACATAAGTGTCGCAGATGTCCATCCCATACATTTTTGGAAGATAATAGCATGATGCCCTCCAGCCATAGTTCTTATGTATGATAAATTTTGCTGCAAGAAGCATAGAGCCGCTGCCGCAGGCTGGCTCGCAGAGCGTATCTTCTGGGGTTATGCCTAACATCTCGGCCATCATCAAGCTGACATTAAAAGGGGTGATAAAGTAGCCATTCCTGCTTTTTTGGTTCTGCTGATAATAGCATCCCAGAACATCGTCATAATAGCCATCCATAAAGAAACTATACAGCTCACCGAAGCATTTTACATAATCGCTTAACTCTTTTTTGTCCATGCCATTTACCAGAGTCATGTAATCATTTTCCCTTCCTTCTACCGCTGCAAGAGAGATATCCAAAAACCTGTTAAAGCTGTAATTCGGGCAGTTAAGGATTTTTGTTATATTCTTAACTACTTCCTGCGTCTTGTTCATGTCATATTTAGGTGGAAATTCCTGCGGGATGGTTTTAATGGCGTTATCATTCAGTTCATTTAAGGGCATTTCTGCCTGTATGCTCTCAATTTTATGCTCTGCCTCTTTTAATTTGTGAGGGCTGATGAAATTCAATAATAACTGCTGTTCTTTATCTGTCATTTTTATCTTCTTTTACCTCTCAATTTTGTATCCCTCTTCTGCAAGCAAATCACAAAAGCAGTCCCCGCAAAGCATTTCATTATCAGGGTTGCAGTTGAGCCCATATAGACGGCTTACTCCCCAATTGCAACAAGGACACTTTTCTGTTTCTTTTGCCTCTCTCATTTTTACTTTCAGCCGCTGCTCCTGCCGTTTCTCCTGATTCCTTATGCACTTTGTTATGTAACTGCCTCTGTTTTTGGCAGTTCTGCCCCTGCCTTTTGTGTATCTCAATCTTAAGGGATAGCACTCAATTTTTTCTGCCATTTTGAAAAGAGAGAGGGGTTATATGCCCCTCTTTGTCTTAAGCTGGGTGATTAAGACGTTCGCTTCCCTGCTTGTCTTCGGAATGTTCTCTGCGCCCAAGTCCTGCAAAAACTTTACCTGCTTTTCTGATATCGGCTTATCACTTCCATTACTGCCGTTTCCATTCATTCTTGCTGTATTCGCTGCCTCGCCCCTGTTATATTTTCCAAATTCCCTTAATACTGCTATCGCTATCTCTATTGTGTCGGTGACAGTAAATCCTGGGATGGTTGAAACCGCTGCAAATGCCCTATGGAAATCTGTTTTTATCTCCTCTATCGTCTTTGTCATTCTTTCTCTTACCTCCTTTTACCAATCTAATGGGGGAATCTTTTTTGCCCCCTTAATGATTGGGGGGCAAAAAGGGAAGGGGGAGTAATTCAGTCGTGCCCTCTGGCGTGGAGAAGGGATTTACCAATAAAAAAGCTGGAATGAAATGAAAGCCAAAATGTTTTAAGAAGGATGGAATGCGAAGCAGGAAGGCGTATCCCTTAAAACTTTTGCCTTCAATCGAGAGTGAAGCGGAGCCAGTGAAGCTTCCTCTGTTTGAAGGTTAACAATTGTTTCGTTATCTATCCCTTCGGGTTTTGGGAGCTTGACCAGAAGGACAAGCGGGCTTTTACATAAAAGCTAAACGGGAACGCTCTAATCTTTCTTCGCAAAGAAGGGTTAGAGGGTTCTAGAGAAGTTTCAAAGGGAAAAGAGCGGGAGAAAAAACTTAAGACAGCCCTTGCTTTGCAACGCAAGGGTTGTCTTGAGGTTTGTCTTGCAGGGAAAAATATTTATATTTCAATATCTCTTGAATATTATGACGCTTGATGAATTTTTTAAGGAATGCAGGGCAAAGGGCGTGACGCCTGTAAGCTATAAAGAGAGTAGCTGGGGCCTGAATGGCAGCAGAACTGTAGAATACGTTAATCCTGAATATGCGAAGTTAAAGGATATGCTTGCAAGGATACTTAATCGAGGCAGCCGTGGCAGAGGGGACAGCAATGATGGCAATAGCGGGATTGATAATCTTGTCTCAAATCTGTATGGCGATGATATAATTATCCGCACGAGGGACGGATATCATCACGGCAAGCTTCTCGGATATGACGGCAAGGTCTTCATGCTTGGAAATTACCTCTTTAATGACAGGCCGATGGAGATGATGGATTACGAAACGGAGTTTTTTTATGGCGGGGACACGATAATTCCCGCAAAGGATATAATTTCTGTTTCTAAGATGCCAGTGATGACTGAAGAGTTTGCTTAGAAGAGCCACCGAAGATTTCTTTTATGCTTTTCATGTTTTGTGTTTCTTTAAATTGTGTTATAATTAAGCAATCAAAAGATGTATTTCCGGAAGAAGTAGTGAGAGAAAGCAGAAATGCTCAGAAAAATGAATAGTAAAAAAATAATGGCAGATTTACGTAAAGACATGGCTAATCTTATTAAGAAGAAAGAAGTACATAGGGATAAGATTGAAAAAATGGTGTTTACCTGCTATGCAATGAGATTTGTAAAACAAGGTGAGAAGTTATGGCGGGAAAATAAATTTGCAGAAGCAGACGCAAAATTCAGACAAGGTTGGGAACATATACAAGAAAATTTACATTTCTTTGAAAAAAATAAAGATAGAGTTGAATATTCTGCCGCTGAGTTGTTCAAGTATGATTTAAAATGTTTGTCAGAGGTAGTTCTTTTTGACCGTGAATTTCAAAGCATTTTTCAATCGAATAATTTTAGCGATCTAAAAAGTAGAATAAATTTCCTTAGTGAATTTGCAAGGAAAAATTTATCTAAAGAATTTACAGATCACCGCCTCCAATCAGTACTTGTTATCAAAATGAAATATTTCGTTATGCTCACTGAGGCCATGTTATTTGAAAGCTTCAAAAGCGTTTATGACCGAAGCGATATCAATAAATCACTTCCTATATTTAAAAGATTAGGTTTTAAAAAAGCCGAGGAAGCTTTAAAGAAAATCGATAGTTTTTTATTCACCCTAAAGGAGAAAATCCATAAGTATGGCGGTCTTGTTTCTATACCCTTGCAAGAAGAATCAAGCCTTATGGAAATATTACAACGAGGGGCATCTAAAGAAAAGGAAGAATATGAGGTATTGAGAACTGGCAAAAAGTCTAAAGGAATGACAAAAGATGATATGGAGTTATTAGAAATAAAAGATTACGACCTATATTTCAATGTATGTACTAATGAAATATTTATAACTAAAGAAGAAAAAATTAAAAAGGTGGAATTAGACAAAAAACCTAAGGAAATCTTGATTTTTTTTATTGAGAATGCAGGAAAAATGTACGATTGGTTGGACTTAAGAGAAAAGTTCTTTCCAGATAAGAAGCTACCTGATGGGAGAGAAAAGCCTTACGGGCCTGACCCAATACATAAACAAATAAGTATTTTGACAAATGCTATACAGGGGAAGAACGCGATTTTTATAAAAAGATCAAAAAATGTGCCTCTTAAAGAAGGCAAGTTAGCTTACTATTTTAATCCGAAAGCCAGTTATTGTCTCATAAAATATACAGTCCTGTAAGACTTCGTAACAACATACATGCCTCTTTTTAATTTCTTGATGCCTTATCATAATCTATAGAGCAGATAATAAAATCAATAATCTCATTTATACTTTTAGATTTCAAAGCTTGTCTTATGTCAGGAAGAAGTATCCTTTTATCTTTTAAATCTGATTCTAAAAAATAACTATTGTATGCTTTTTTTAAATATTGTACACTTTCGTAAGTGCCACCATTTATAGTCTCTGCTAAACTATTAGAGATAAAGCGGAAATCGAGCGATAGGTAACCATTATCTCCTCGTAACTTTATTGATTCATGTTTTGATCTCTCTATTTCTTCTCTAACCAGTTCCTCAAAAGCCCTGCCATTTTTCCAAGCACCTTTCCCGTAGGTAATTCTTGTCCCTTTTCTATCCAAAGCATCTGTATTCCTAGTGAAGTAAAAGAAGAATCCTCTCCCAGAAAATGACCCCCCAGTATCATAATCTTTTGTCTCTAAACGAGGTTCACTCAAAGGGTGACCCCATTTCTTAAGCCCTTTTCCTAATTCACTTTCTATGGCACTAGCTCTATAAATTAATTTGCCTGTCAAGTCGTTTATTTTTAACGGTTTTTCATTTGAAACCATTTTTAAAACAGAGTTAACGCAACTCTCGGTATTTAAAAAGGTTATGTAAATTTAATTTTGAAAAAAGGATTTATTTTTTTTAAGACTTCAGAATCAGGTAAGTTTTGGGTAAGGTTTACGTAAGAATGAAAGTGTATAATTATATAGAAAATAAAAATTCCAAAACCAGAGGAGGAACCATGAAACCCATATTTAAGAAAAAGCTACATAAGGGTTACATCTTGCGTCTGAAGAAAGATTTGCTTCTGCTTCTCAGCCATTTAGAGAGATTAGAGCCGCGCAGGAGAGAGTATTTTCACCGTAAGAGGATCATTGGGAGTGAGCTTGCGTGCCAGCTGTTCCTTTTTGGGGAGTGTTGAGGAAAGAGAGGTGATTAAAATGTTTATTGCCAAACCAATGCTTGATCTCCTGTTATGGGTTATGATTGAAACGCTGTTGTTATTAACGCTGCTTGGAAGTTATTGGGATTCAGTAAGGCGGGACTGGACTGAGATAAAAAGATTAAGGGCCGACAAAGAGGCATTGACGGAGATTTTGCTTGCGTTTTTAAAAGGGCAGGTAGAAACACAAGTACCAAAAGAAAATAAAACCTAGGGAAGAGCGCAAGTAGTCTCTAAGGAAAGCGGGGTGGAAAATGAAGCTAATCGTCAAGGGAAAATGGAGGGATTGCGAGGACATCAATTACGCGATTGAGCTGCCTGAGGAGTTCAGCTGTTACAAAACAGAATTTCTCATGGATTATTTTTCCAACTGCATCATGGATGCCATCATTGACCTGAGAATTCCCGAGCATATTCCGATAGCCGTTCAGTTGGACGAGGACTTCAGGCAGATGAAGATGAAGCTTTACAAGAACCTCTGCGATTTTCCGGACAGGGAAATGCTCGAAAAAATAATGTCAGAGGTCAAGCTCGGCTTTGTCGGGCCCGAGAACCTTAACAAGCGGATAACAGGAAATCTGGAATGAGGAGGCATAAATGTTAACGCAGGATATGGTAACTGACTTGCAGTTGATAAGGGCGCATGCCGAGTTTATTAAGCAAACCCTGATTTCTTCTGGCAAGGCGGAATTTGACCAGCATGAGACTGTGGTGATGGATATAGCAAACTTGATTAATGACGTGAATTCATTTGCAGCCAGCTATCAGCTGCCCGTTGCTATGGATATTATGTTTATTAAGCTCATCGGTACGAAGACCTACAAAAAAGAGGACCTGGTTTACAGAGTTAATCAAATACTTGCTGTTGCAGATTCCATTCTAGGCAAGCAAAAGCAGAGTTTAAACAAAAAAGGAGGCAGTAAAATGAGAGCCATTCAGAGAAGAGACGAAAGTCTTCCGGTTATGCAGAATGACGGCAGTTTTATCAGTGAGACAATAGCGAGGCATCTCGGTACCATTGAGCCGAGAAGAGAGAATAATTTTCTCTCAAACATTTTCTCGCGAAAGACAGTGAATAATTTTATCCGCATCAGAGTATATAACGGGTGTGTTTTTCACCTTAACAGAGAGGAGGATTGAAATGTTGCCGTTACTTCTTGCTGCAGGAATCTGGGGTTACAATATCGGCAAGTTTATCGAGCTTAAAAGTGGGAACAGGCCCCAGAGAAGGAATCAGGATGAGGAAAAGAATCTGGACATTTTTAGTAATTGTGAGTTCAGGCACGAGGATAAAAGAGTTTACAATTACTTTGACCGGTGCGTGTTCAATATCTATTTAACAGGAGGCAAAGATGAGAAGCATATTAAAGGTAAAGGCAGAGGGGAGTTTGCTCGGCTTTCAGAAATGGCAGAGCAGGCAGGGGAAAATTTACGCAAGAGGAAGTCTTTTATGCCGGGCTCCCTCGAAGATTGAAATTCCGTTCAGCTGTTTCAATGATGAGATAAATGCGAGGATGTTTAATGAGAACAAGGCAGGCGAGAGGGTAAAGTTAATCGGCAATATCTCAAACTGGCGCGATGCGCCTTCAATTATTGTTAACCGGCTGGTTCAGGCAAATTCAGTAAATGACAAGGCAGAGTTTATGGCGATAGGCACTTTGCAGGACATAAAGGAAGAGGGCAGGCTATTGGCTCTTGTCATTGAATCAAAGAGCAGCTTTAAGGGGCAGGAGATTTCGAGAACACTGGATATAGCAACGAATAATACAGAGGGATTCAGGGCAAGGCTTGCCGCAGTTAAGGGCAAGTGTGTGCTTGCCAAAGGAATATTGAGGCAGATTTATGCGGGAGAGGGTGAGGATGGCGAGGCAAGGATTATCTGCTGGCTCACTTCAATTGATGTCATCCGCGAAAAAGTAAAACAAGAAAAGGAGGCTAATAATGAGATACGGACCTCTGGGACTGATAAAATCACTGCTTGAAACATTTCTTGATGCCTTGGATCCTTACCCAAATAGAAAAAGAACTAATGTAGTGCATGGGGATAAGGTTGAATCAGGCTGGTCAGCAAAAGAGTTAAGCGATGCTTATGCTGCTACCAAGGATGACCCCGGAGAAAAATACTGGCAGGACCTTCTGAATCAGCATCTTGATGAGAAGGAAAGGGAGAACGCTATTATTTCAGGGATGATTGTAAAGGATTACGAGGATAGGCATAACGAAGGTAGTGTTGTTGAAGGAGAAAGCGATAAGGAAACATCCGAAGCAGTCGGGGAAGAAAACTCATCTGAAGGTACTCAGGATGCAGCACAGGACGAAGGTGGTGAGGCAGGGGATATGGGTGTGGCAGGAGAAGCAGATTTTGATCAGGGCTGTGATTTTGATTCTGGTGATTTTGATGCTGATTGTAGTGGAAATTATGACGGCTATATCGGCTGAAGGGGGACAAGATGGATAACAATATCAATAATGAAAAACAAAAAAAGCCAGCGTTAAACATAGATACAACAATTACCGAAGTTAAGTTTAAGGAAAGGCATAATGGCAGGGCCTATCGCAAGATTGACTCAATAGAGAATGATGAGGGCGATGGGGTAATAAACAAGGTAACAACGGAAATACTTTTGGATGCCTGCGATGAGCCGATAACAAGTAAATTTGAGGTCGCGGGAAAATGCAAGGTATGTGGAAGAATTATCAAAAAAAATAATGCAGTGAGATGCGAGGGAAGATGCGGCGAGCTCATGGATATTCGTTGTTTTAGAAAACAGGGCTCACATGCTTTACATGGAAGAAGATTTTGCAGGTGGGATTATTGGCTGACTAAATTTTTCTGGATGTGGATTTCGCCTTCGCTCAGAAGGCCAAAGATTGAGGTAAGCAATGAACGAAAGAGATATTTCACGAATCCTGAAGCCAGGGCTGGCAGAAATTCTCTCAGAGACCGCCAAAACTTACGGACTTGGGAGCAAAAAGAATAACAGCCTCATCCGCTCAGCTTCTTACAGAGAGGATAAGAGAAGGCTCGAGGCTTTTGCACGATTCAATAAAAAGAGGATTGCACATTGTGATGATGTTGCAGTTCCTATTAATCCGCCGTCTGAGGATGCTCCTATTAAAGGGGATGTTCTTTTCGGCCATGACTTATATTACAACATGCCTCTTGGCCCTTTTCTCAGCGAGTTAGTCAAGCCTATGGCTGTCTTTGGAGGCAGCGGCAGCTACAAGACAATAACTTTATACAATCATGCACATCAAATTCTGGAGAGAAGAGATGTCGGGGTAATCATCTTTGATCTGAAAGGCGGACAGTATAGAGGACTGATGCGCGATTTTCCGGGAAGAGTATTGGTTTTAAAAACTGATGGCGAGCTTGCCCTTTGTCCTTCAATGAGTCCCGAAGGTGTTAATAGAGATGATTATATTCCGAGCATGGTTGAAATAAGGTCTGTTGTATATGAAAGGCATGACTCCTCAAATATTTATCAGGAAATTCTGATGAAGGAATTTGAGAAATGCGAAGAAGGTTGTGCTCCAAGCGAACAGCAGATTCATAATGCAGTTATTGAAGCGAGATTCAGGAAGGGATTAACAAATGAGTTAAGGAAAAAGCAGGAATCACAGCTTAATGTCTCAACAGGAATTGTCAACTCGAGCTTCGGAAAAACATTATCTTTTAAGCGGGGCCTTGCGCTCGAGGAAATACCAAAAAGAAGCATAGGTCTTGTTATTGAGTGCAAGAATCTTAACCATAAAAATTACGTTTATCTCATAACTCATTTTGTGAATTTCTTTTACAGATATCTAAGGACTATTGGGGTTGAGCGGGATAAGCTGAGGCTTTTGTTTATTATCGACGAGGGCAGCAGGGCTTTCTTTGATTCAAAGGAGTCACTTCTGCTCATAGACTTGTTAACAAGGACACGAGATGGAGGTATTGGGATAGCTACTGGATTGCATGCGCCTCATTTAACAAGCTCGATGTTCCGCGCTAATCTTTATATTTACTGCTGTTACAGGATAGCCTCTGATCAGAGTCTCGATGTCATACAGGATATGCTGTTTTTGAATAAAGAGCAGAGGGAATATGTTGCTACGCAGGCTCCTGGTTTAGGCACGGCTTTCCTGGGTGACAGATATCCAAAGGCATTAGCATTTAAGGCGCTTGAGCCAAGAGGGAGCCTGAATTTCAACATATCTGATGAGGAAGTGAAAAAGAATAATGATGAGATTCTCAAGACATTTCCTCCTACTATCCCGTGGAAGGGTGAGATTCTTACTGTAACTATCCCTAATGATGATGAGTTTGATTTAATTCCCATTAAGGCAGATGGCGAAAACGATGCCAGCAGGGAAATTTCAGACAAGGAAAGAACCCTGCTTGACTACATTCTTGCTAGATTTGATATTCCCCTTACATCTGTTTACAAGGAACTCAGATTTTCAATGCAGGGGGGCAATGATATTTCTAATGCAGTTATAAAAAAGAATCTTGCAAGTCCTGTATGGCTTAATTCCCTTGGAGGCAAAGGGAATCTGTTTAAGCATTTAGTTCACACACAAAAATATTTCGCAATTACAGGAAAGGAAAAGCCTTTATCAGGAACAGATGCAAAAGGCCCCGAGCATTGCTTAATGTTAAGATTCCTTCTGAAAAATCTTGAGGTAAAGCAGTGTACCGAGATAAAGGTAAGCAGGGCATTTGAGAATGCTGTATGTGATGCCTATTTCAGATACAAAGGGCTCGCGTATATTGTTGAGGCCTGCTCAACTACGGTTAAGACAGAAGAAGGAAAGATTAACCGCATATTAAAGAGTTCTGATGTTGAAGGTGCTTTTGTTGTAGTGAAAGACAAAAAGATTCTTGAGGCAGTTCAGAAGGAATTTGAAAACTCTGTTATCAAAGACAGGGTTATTATCTGTCTGCTCTCAGAGTTTCTTAATTCAGGCATTGAAACATTAACCAGCGAAAACAAGGAGGTGTGACATGCTCAGAGAAAAGTGAAGGAAAGGGAATTTAAATTTTATAAAAACCAAAAAATGGAGGGCACTGAAATGAATACCAAGACAGGAATTAACAGGGTTTCAAGAAATGTTGTTAACAGGAATGTTGTTTGTGTTGAGGATTTATTGAAGACAGGCAATTCGCGGGTAACAGGAAGATTGCAGAACAGAGTTGTGGGAAATGGGATTAACCTTGATGAAATTTCCCCATCGCGAATCAGAGATATCAGGATAGCTGATTTTGACATTCCCGTTAGAGAAAGAAAGCCAGAGATAACCTCAGAAAGAATCCAGATAACAGGGGTTATTAAGAAAAAGCGCAGATTATCAAAATCGCGAGATGTTCTTGATGCCGGCTCTGAGATAATTACAGGCTTAAGCAGGCATGGTATTGATGCAAGGCCATTCTGCCTCCACATGCCGAAGGCAAGAGAGAAAAGCTTTATAGTGCAGGGCAAGGACTTTAAGTGGGTGGCTGTTTCGCTCAAGTCCTATAAGGAAATTCTTGGAATGCCTAAAAGGGAGTGGAATACGCTTGTAAAGCTTGAAAGGGCAGATGTCAGGCATGACGGGATTTTTGTTGCTGCTCCTTTAAAGGGCAATGCAAAAGAAAGGGCAATGAAGGAAGTAAAGGAGATGTGCAGGGATGCTGTTATGAAAGCAGGAGCAATATTGACAATGCCTTTTCATCTCGCTGCGGGTGTTGCTGATGCCCTGATGAAGGATCCTGTTCTTCTTGTGAGATTTACAGGATTCAGCGAGGGCGATTTATTCATTGAGATAGGCAGATGGGATTAAGTTATGGCTGAGATTTTTCACGACATAGAGCTAGGAGATGGCTGGACACCGAAGAGGAATCCCCTGATGTTAAGGGTTTTTGACTCGCTGCTTCCGAGGTGGATTGCACCAATTGCTGTTTTTATGATGGCAATTGTTATAAGCATTCTGCTCGAAAGCAATATGCCTTTTAGAATCATCAGCCTTTTGGGGGTTCCTCTCGGCCTGCTTATGATTCTGCCCCTGTGGATTACATTAGTTATTCCATCGGGATTTCTTGGATTATTAACCCAGATTAACCGCTTGTTTACGCTCTTGCGCTCTTCAGCGTTTGACGGCAGCCAGCTGTTGTTAATACCTGCTGTGTTCCTCTCGAAGATTGTTTATGTTTCATTAACTCATGGCAATCTTTCCTACAAGACAAGGTTGTCAATATTGATTGCCTCATGTACTGTAATTATATCAGGTATTTTTATGATTGGGAGTTATGCGGCAAGGAATGATTTATTGGGGCAGACGATGCTTGCTTACGGGCTTGAGCTGTTTATTTTTATTTCTATAACGCTGAATGATTATACAAGGGTTGCGAGACAAAGAAGACGCAGGATAAGAGATGAAGAAAAACAAGAAACATGAAATAGTTGAGCAGGTAGTAACTGTTTTGTTCCCCTCAAGGATACCGGAGCATGCTCTTGAATTGAGGGAGATTTGCATGTTTGCGAGAGTTTCAGAATCAGAGGCGATTTTCGCAATACATCATCTCATCAAGCAGGGATATAAAATCAAGCTTACTGATGGGTTGCCGAGAAGATTTTATTACAAGAATGAATAAGGGATTTTATTTAGGACAATGGACACTAATTTTGTGGAAGAGATTTTTGGGATATACGACGAGGCAAAGAACCGCATATTGCTTTATGTGCAGGCCTCTGTTTCTCCGGAGCAGTTTAAGGCACTGCGAAAGCTTATACTTGATGAGCTTGGTCTGAGCGGTGCTGAAGGTAAGGTTAAAAAACTAATAGACGGAAAGGAAAGGGCAGGCAAGAGCTGAATCACGCAAAGGGGTGGTGTTTATGAGTGGAGAAAGACATAGAGTTATCCCTGAAAAATCAGGAAGAGAAGGAAAGAGTTGATAGGGTTCTCGAGATTCTGCTTGAAGCGGATTTAATCTATCTTGGCAAACTCCTGGAAGAAGAAAACAATCTGCAAAAAAAGATTGACAAAGAGTGTAAAAAAGCGTAAAATCCTAATGCAATGAATAAGAAACGATACAATGTGAAAGAAGTTGCAGAGGCATTAGGGATTACCCGCCAGACTCTCTATTATTGGTTTAAAAAAGGCTGGGTTAAACCAAACAGAGACTATCGCAATTACCCTGTCTTTACTGATGAGGACATAAAGAAGATTGAGAAGTGGAGAAATACTTTGAGGAGACCATGAAGGTAGCTATCTATATCAGAGTTTCAACCGAAGACCAGGCAAAAGAGGGAACTTCTCTTGAGGTTCAGCGCGAGTTTCTCATCAACTATGCAAAGAAGGAAGGATGGGAGATTTATCATCCTGATGGAAAAGAAGTCTACGAGGATGACGAAAGCGGATACTCAAGAGAAAGGACTGAGCTGAAAAGACTGCTGACTGATGCAAAGAGAGGCAGATTTAACATGGTTCTGGTTTACAAGATTGACAGGTTCAGCAGGAAATTAAAAGACCTTCTTAATCTAGTAGATGAACTTGAAGAGATGAACATTGGCTTAAAGTCAGCAACGGAATATTATGATACGACTAATTCAGCAGGGAAGATGATGTTTCAGCAGTTAGGAAGCTTTGCAGAATTTGAGAGAAACAGGATAAAAGAAAGGGTTTTTCCGGGAATGGTTAAAGGAGTGCAAAGGGGAAACTGGCAGGGCGCGAGATATTCGCCTTACGGTTATAGTTATAACAAGCTTGACCCTGAAAAGAAATTAAGGGTAGTGGAAGAGGAAGAAAAGATTGTAAAGCTAATCTATACGATGTATCTTGCAAACCAGAGCACTGCACGGATAGCAGGCTACCTATATAAAAAAGAATACAAGACAAGAAGCGGGGGAAGCTTTCATACGAAGCTGATAGGTGATATTTTAAAAAATCAGGTTTATCTGGGAAAGATTATATGGAACAGGCATCACTATGACAAGCGGAATAAGACAAGGAAGGGTTACAGATATATCAAGAACGAAGACTCGAAAGTAATTATAGCGGATGGAAGGCACGAGGCAATAATAACGCAGGAAGATTTCGACCTTGTTCAAAAGAAATTAAAGGCAAACAGAAAAGGGGTGATGCATAGGAATGGAGTGAAGGAGTATCCGCTGTCAGGAATCCTTTTCTGCGGGAAATGCAACCACAAATATTTAGGCTCAGTAAACATTTCACAGCACAGGCTTGGAATTAAGAAAAGATGGTACAGGTGTAATGCAAGGCAGGTTCATTTTATCAAATGTCTGAATGCCGCTGTAAGGGCAGAGGTTCTTGAGCCGGAGATTTTCGCTATTCTTGAGCAGATAATAGAGCATCCTGAGCTTAAGGCCAAAAGGTTTGACAACATAGTCAAGAGCAGGGTTCAGCTGGCTGATGAGCAGTTGAAAGAGCAAAAGGATAAATTAAGGGAAGAGCTGAAAAGAAATCTGGACAAGCAGAGCAGACTAAACGAGGCATATCTTGATAACTTAGTTGCAATTGAGGTATTCAAGGACAAATCCATCCTGTTAAGAGAAGAAGAGAAACAGTTAAAGAATGAGATTGCAAGGGTTGAGATGAGATTAGTTGAAAAAGAAAGGTCAGAGCAATATCAGCTGCTTTTGGGAAGGGTGATTGATAACTATGAGGAAACCAGAAAAAACGTTGACATAGTAGCCAAGAAAGAGATGTTAAGGCTGATATTCAAGAGGATAATGGTTAATGACGGAAAGATAACTGGAATTGAGTTTTTTGAGCCGTTCAAAAGGTTTTACGAGGAGACAAAATGCAATGTAACTCCAATAAAGACAGCAGGAAGGGAAGAGTCGTATATATTAAGTCCTTCGGCTGACCGTTGGTGTAAGTACCGCGATATAATTTTGGGCATTTTAAAGGGGTTAAGTGATTTAGAATCTTGAAGTTACAGCAAGATTGATTGTTACTGTAATTTTAACGCAATGTGCTATA
>Ga0247842_10001145_pt1 | contig 46652 bp, 54 predicted proteins | sample LaCruzMarch2015__3_FD_192411 | JGI IMG/M metagenome (GOLD analysis project Ga0247842, IMG submission 192411) | Freshwater microbial communities from meromictic Lake La Cruz, Castile-La Mancha, Spain - LaCruzMarch2015_19m | ecosystem: Environmental > Aquatic > Freshwater > Lake | place: Spain...
AGAGCTTTGCGCCGAGCGAAGCGAGGAAAAGTCCGCCAAGAATATTGGCGGACGTAAGCAAAGCGAATGGCCGACTTTGCCCGAAGGGCAAAGCGCCGATTCCTCTCGCCAGCTCCACATTCGCCGAAGGCGAATTTGATCTTGAGGATACGACCGAACAGGGAGTATTCGAAGGACATACTAGGCAAAAATATAAAAGACCTGCCAGTGAGATCTTTTGGCCTATCAGCTTAAAGATCAAGAAAAATTTATACAAAGCAAAATAATTAAAATTTTTCTTGACAATAATATAAATTATGGTAAAATTCTTACTTCTATACACCATGATAGCAGCATTTTATGCTGCTGTAGCTCAGTCGGCAGAGCACTTCCTTGGTAAGGAAGAGGTCATGGGTTCAATTCCCATCAGCAGCTCCGTCGATTAGAATATGGTCTCTCGCCGCCCGATGGTAAAAAACTAGGGTTGCTCGGGATCAAATTTTGCTTCGCAAAATTTGGCCTCTCGCAACTAAATGTAAAAACTAGGGTTGCTCGGGATAAAATTTTTTTTCAAAAAATTTTGGAGGAAAGTTAACATGGCAAAGGAAAAATTTGAGCGTAAAAAACCACATGTAAATATCGGCACAATAGGGCATGTTGATCATGGCAAAACCACGCTCACAAGCTCTATTACAAAGGTTCTTTCCAGCCGCGGATTAGCCCAGGCCAGAAACTACGATGAAATAGATAACGCCCCTGAAGAAAAAGAACGCGGCGTTACAATAAACGTTCATCACGCAGAATATGAAACCGAGAACCGCCATTACGCTCACGTTGACTGCCCAGGCCACGCTGATTACATAAAGAACATGATCACGGGAAGCGCTCAGATGGACGGAGCAATACTTGTAGTCTCTGCTGTTGACGGCCCAATGCCTCAGACAAGAGAACATATCCTCTTAGCCCGCCAGGTCGGCGTCCCGGCAATAGTAGTAGCCTTAAACAAGGTTGACGCAGTAGACGACCTTGAACTATTAGACCTTGTAGAGTTAGAGGTAAGGGACCTTCTTAAAAAATACGAATTTCCAGGAGACAAGATTCCCATAGTAAGGATTTCAGCCCTTAACGCAATGAACTGCGGCTGTGGTAAAGACGAATGCAAAAACTGCAAGCCTGTCTTAGACCTCATGAAACAGGTTGATGAATTCATCCCTATGCCAAAAAGAGATACTGAAAAACCTTTTTTAATGGCAGTTGAAGATGTATTCAGTATCACTGGCCGCGGCACAGTCGCGACCGGCCGTATAGAAAGAGGTATTGTAAAAATAGGAGAAGATGTTGATATAGTAGGTTTAACCGAAAAACCCAAAAAGACTGTCGTAACAGGCATTGAAATGTTCAGGAAACTTCTTGATGAAGGACAGGCCGGAGATAACGTAGGAGTACTTCTAAGAGGCGTTGAAAAAGCTGACATCGAGCGCGGACAAGTGCTCGCAAAACCAGGTTCCATCACCCCTCACACAAAATTCAAAGCAAAAGTATATATATTAACAAAAGAAGAAGGCGGCAGGCATACACCGTTCTTCAACGGTTACCGTCCTCAGTTTTACTTCAGGACTACTGATGTCACAGGAATCGCAAAACTGTCCCAGGGCGTTGAAATGGTTATGCCGGGAGACAGCGTTGATTTAGAAGGAGAACTCATAATCCCTATCGCTATGGAAAAAGAACTTCGCTTCGCAATAAGAGAAGGCGGCCATACAGTGGGAGCAGGGGTTGTGTCGGAGATAATAGCGTAGAGCGTATTGCGTACAGCGTCTTGCGCAAAACGCAGTGCGCATGACGCAATACGCATAACGGAGAAAAGATGCGCGAGTTTATCATCATCGCCTGCACAGAATGCAAAAGGCGTAATTATACGAGCATGAAGAATAAGAAAAAACAAACAGCAAGACTTGAGATAAAGAAGTTTTGTAAATTTTGCAGAAAGAGAACACCACATAAAGAGGAGAAATAAAACTTTTAAGAAGGCCTACACAGGCCAGTAGCTCCAATTGGCAGAGCAGCGGTCTCCAAAGCCGCGTGTTGGGGGTTCAAATCCCTCCTGGCCTGCCAAATTTTTGCAAAGCAAAAATTTGATCCCGAACCACCCGCAATTTTAAATAGATGTGGCGAGGGACCTAAACAACTTTACATATTAACATTGTCAGTTTGTAAAGTTGTTTATAATATAAAGATGAAAATATTCGATAGAATAACAATTTTTATAACAGAAGTAAAAGTGGAGATGCAGAAAGTATCATGGTCAACAAAGGATGAGCTTATCGGCTCCACAACAGTAGTTATAGTATCGACGCTTCTCTTGGCTATGTTTATAGGTATGGTGGATATAGTGTTGTCGAGATTCATCGGTCTTATATTAAAGTAAGCGAGGACATGAGTTACGGAGTCCGAAGGACGACGTAACTCATAAGTCGAACTTACCCAGCACCAATTTTTTTTGAAGATTATCAAATAACAGATGAAAATTTTATGGAGAATAGTTACGAAGAAGCAATACAGTATCTTTTAAAAATTGGTGCTGGGTCAATTCACACTAACAAGGAAACAAAACAAAGAAGATGTAGTTACGAAAATCAAATATTTTCGTAACTACAGTGTTCATTGATATGAGTCATAATTGGTACGTAATACACACATTAACAGGGCAGGAAGACAGGGTAAAGGCCAGCATAGAGTCCAAGATACAAGAAGGTGTATTAAAAAATAATGTTTTTCAGGTCATCATACCTACGGAGCAGGTTTCAGAAGTAAAAGACGGCAAGAAAAAGATATCCTTAAGAAAATTCTTCCCAGGCTATGTGATAATTGAGATGGATCTTAATGATGACAGCTGGTATATTATGAGGAATATACCTGGTGTTACAGGTTTTATAGGCTCAAAGTCAAAGCCTGTTTCTCTGTTAGAAAGCGAAGTAAACCATATAATCAAGCAGACAGAAGAGAGAAAAGAAAAGCCCATACCTAAGGTGGTTTTTGAAAAAGGCGATAACATAAAAATAATCGAAGGCCCTTTTGTAAATTTCAACGGTACAGTGGAAGAAGTAAACCCGAATAAAGGCAGGATAAAAGTAATGGTTTCTATATTCGGAAGAGCTACGCCGGTTGAATTAGAATACTGGCAAGCTGAACGCGTATAAACATAGGTCACGAGTTCCTTGACCAATTTTGCCCCTTGGGGCAAAATTCAGAGGCATTTTACACATGGCTAAAAAAATAAAATCAATGATTAAATTGTATGTTACAGGTGCTCAGGCGAATCCAGCGCCGCCAGTTGGGCCTGCTTTAGGCCAGCACGGCGTAAATATAATGGAATTCTGCAAATCTTTTAATGAAAAGACAAAAGACAGGCCCGGCCTAATATTACCTGTTGTTATAAGCGTATATGAAGACAGGTCTTTTTCTTTTATAATTAAAAGTCCTCCATGTTCAGTGCTTTTGAAACGCGCATGCGGAATAGCAAAGGCGTCAGGTCAGCCTAATAAAGAGAAAATGGGGAAGGTTACAAAGGCGCAGGTAAAAGAGATTGCCCAGATTAAGATGAAAGACCTTAATACAATAGAAGTTGAAGCCGCAATGAAAATAGTGGAAGGCACAGCCCGCAGTATGGGCATAGACGTGGTGGAGTAACGAATTATGGCAAAATTGACCAAGAGGCTAAAAGAAATTCAGAAAATAGCAGATGCGGAAAAAACCTATTCTGTCCAAGAGGCTGTTTCCCTGCTTAAAAAAGTACCGCATGTAAAATTTGACGAAACAGTAGAGCTGGCATTTAATCTCGGGGCAGATCCGAAACAATCCGATCAGATGGTAAGAGGGACTATGATGCTTCCTAATGGTACAGGCAGAAAAGTCAGGGTGCTGGTGTTATGTAAAGGTGAGGCTGCCAATCAAGCTAAAGAAGCAGGCGCAGAATATGTCGGCGGAGATGATCTTATAGCTAAGATAAGTTCCGGCTGGATAGACTTTGATGTTGTAATAAGTTCACCTGACATAATGAGAGATGTCGGTAAGCTTGGCAAGGTACTTGGTCCAAGAGGCCTTATGCCTAATCCTAAAACAGGCAGCGTTACTAATGACTTGGGCAGGGCTGTAAAAGAGGCAAAGGCAGGAAAAATAGAATTTAAACTTGATAAACAAGGTAATATTAATATAGGCGTAGGAAAAATTTCTTTTGAAGAAAAAGCAATCTGCGAAAACATTGACACAGTTATAAGCGCGATAAATAAATCAAGGCCTCAGACCACAAAGGGCAAGTTTATAAAGAGCATAGCTGTTTCAACAACTATGGGACCCGGCCTGAAGCTGGATTTGACAAAGTTAGGTACGACTTAGATTAATTCCTTAAACAATTTTGCCCCCGCTGCTTCGCTTTGCGAAGCAAAGCGACGGGGGCAAAATTCAGAGGCAATATACACATGGCTAAAGTAGCGTTAGAAACTAAAAAATTAATGATAAAAGAGATAATATCTCGTCTTAATAACGCTGAGACGCTTATTGTTACTCGTTATAAAGGTTTAAGCGCCCAGGATATAAATGAGTTTCGCAAGGAATTAAAAAAGATAGCAGGCGAATATCTGGTTGTAAAGGATTCGATGGCGAGGATTGCGCTGAAAGACGCGGCTAATAATAGGATTGCAGAGTTTATCCAGGGCGAGGTTGGGATCATTGTGCATAAAACCGACCCTAGCATAGTATCCAAAACGATTGTAAAATTTTCGAAGGATCACGAATTTCTTAAAATATGCGGCGGATTTTCAAACGGCGAGATTCTTTCAAATAAAGATATAATCGTCATCGCATCTCTTCCTGCCAGGGAAGTGCTTTTGACAAAACTTGCAAATGTTTTAAATTCTCCTATTCAAGGATTGGCAGTTTCCTTAAATGGAGTTATATGTAAATTGGCTTATGCGTTGAAAGCTGTAAAAGAAAAGAAAGAAAAATAAGTGAGGACATGACTTATGTCCGCCTTAGGCGGACGTAAGTCATTTGTCCGAACTTACCCCACACCCAGCCCTGCAATTAAAGAAGCAGGGCTGGGTGTGGGGTTCAATTTGCACATTGACTTATGTTCACTCGCTTCACTTGTTCCATAAGTCAAGTGCTCATTAAAGGAGGGTATTAAGATGTCAGACAACAAAAAGATCGAAGATATGCTCGGCACTATTGAACAGATGAGTGTTTTAGAGCTATCAAACCTAGTAAAGTCCATTGAAGAAAAATTTGGAGTAAGTGCCCAGGCTCCTATTGCAGTTGCCGCGCCAGGCGCTGTGCAAGGCGCAGGAGCAGCCGCACCCGCAGAAGAAAAGACAACTTTTACAGTAGTCCTTGCTTCATCCGGAACCAATAAGATCCAGGTAATCAAGGAAATAAGGACTATAACAAACCTTGGCCTAAAAGAAGCAAAGGACCTTGTTGAAGGTGCTCCTAAGACGGTTAAGGAAGGCATTTCCAAGGAAGAGGCAGAGGACATTAAGAAGAAATTGGAAGCGCAAGGAGCAAAGGTAGAGCTCAAATAGAAATTCTAAGCATATTGTTTCGTATAGCGTAATGCGTCGTGCGTATTGCGCAATACGCTATACGCATAACGCAATACGAAATTTGTGATTTGAAAAAGAGGAATTATGCCAAACCGCAAGAATTTCGCAAGACTAAGAGAGGTTGTTGATATTCCATATCTATTGGAACTGCAGACAGATTCCTATAAACATTTTATACAGGCGGGTATCTCTAAAACTAAAAGGAAATCAGAAGGGCTGCAGGGGGTATTTGAAGAAATATTCCCGATAGAAAGCAATGATGGAAATTATAAATTGGAATTTGTATCTTATACCATGGGCAAGCCCAAGTATGATAAATTAGAATGCCAGAAGAGAGCAGTGAGCTATGCAGCTCCACTGAAAATAAAGATAAGGCTTAAATCCAAGAAGGATACAAAAGAGCAGGAGGTTTATCTCGGAGATCTTCCGCTGATGACAGATACTGGCACTTTTGTCATAAACGGAGACGAGAGGGTTGTAGTCAGCCAGTTGCATAGATCTCCAGGCGTATCTTTTGAAGAGACAATACATACATCAGGAAAGAAGATATACTCCGGCAGGATCATTCCTTCCAGAGGTTCGTGGTTAGAGTTTGAATTTGACGCAAATGACGTCCTTTATGTATTTATTGACAGGCGTAAAAAAATCCTGGCTACTATTTTGCTCAGAGCTCTTGGTTATGAGACAAATGAAGAGATAATGAAGCTTTTTACGGGAGTGGAAAGAGTAAGGCCTCTCAGAAAGGCGTCTCTCCTGAAATATGCCGGCAGGGTTGTAGTGAAAGATGTTAAACATCCAGAAACAGGAGAAGCGCTTCTTGCGGGAAACAGTAAATTAGACGAGCAGGTCATAGAAAAACTCTGGGACAGCGGCGTGCGTTATTTGGAGGCATTCAGGGATACGGTGCAGGAGATTGCCAATACTCTCGAAAAAGACCACACTAAAACCAGAGAAGAAGCGCTTTTGGATATTTATAAAAAACTCAGGCCAGGCGACCCTCTTACAGTTGAAAGCGCAAAGAATTTCCTGGATAAATTATTTTTTGATAAACGCAGATATGACCTGGACAAAGTAGGGCGTTATATATTGAACAGAAAACTTGGCATGGATCTTTCTTTAGAGAAAAAGATCTTGGATAAAGAAACAATTGTAAGCGTAGTCAGATATCTATTAGACCTGAAGAATGGCGAAGGCGGAGTGGATGATATAGACCATCTTGGAAATCGCAGAGTCAGGACTGTAGGCGAGCTTCTTGCTGAGCAGTTCAGGATAGGCCTTGCGAGAATGGAGCGTTTTTGCAAGGACCGTATGGCTATATACGACATTGACACAATGATGCCGTACCATCTCATAAACTCCAAAGTGGTTTCAAGCGTTATAAAAGATTTTTTTGGAAGAAGCCAGCTTTCGCAATTCATGGATCAGACAAACCCTCTGGCTGAGATGACTCATAAGAGGCGTTTAAGCGCATTAGGGCCCGGAGGATTATCCAGAGAGAGAGCTGGTTTTGAAGTAAGAGATGTGCATCATTCGCATTACGGAAGAATATGTCCTATTGAGACTCCTGAAGGCCCGAACATAGGACTTATAGCTTCTTTAAGCACCTACGCAAGAATAAATAAATTAGGTTTTATAGAAACGCCTTACAGGAAGGTTGAAAACGGAAAAGTTACTAACAAGATTGAATATTTAACAGCTGATGTTGAAGATAAATATATAGTGGCTCAGGCAAACGCAAAAGTAGACAAGGACGGGCATTTTACAGATGACAGAGTCTCATGCAGATGCAAAGGAGATTTTCCTCTTGTCCAGCCGAATAAAATAGAATATATGGATGTATCCCCTAAGCAGCTTGTAAGTATCGCTGCAGGCTTGATACCTTTCTTAGAACACGACGACGCTAATAGAGCGCTTATGGGTTCAAACATGCAGCGCCAGGCAGTGCCGTTACTGTTTACGGAAAGCCCTCTTGTGGGCACAGGCATGGAAAAGAAAGTTGCAATGGATTCTGGCGCAGTAGCTGTGGCAAGATCGGACGGGAGGGTTACGAGCATTCAATCTGACGAAGTGGTTGTAAACAACAGTATAGTTTATAAATTAAGAAAATTTGCAAGAAGCAATGCTAATACATGCGTAAACCAGAGGCCTGTTGTTAATCTCGGAGATAAAATAAAGACGGGAGATGTGATAGCAGACGGCCCTGCTACAAGCGAAGGAGATTTAGCGCTTGGAAAAAATGTCCTTGTGGCTTTTATGCCATGGCGCGGTTATAATTTCGAAGACGCTATACTGGTGAGCGAAAAGCTCTTAAAAGGCGATGTGTACACATCTATACACATAGAAGAGTTTGAAATAGAGGCAAGAGAAACAAGGCTTGGGAATGAAGAGATTACGCGTGACATACCTAATGTGAGCGAAGAAGCGCTCAAGAATTTAGGCGAAGACGGCATAGTAAGAATAGGCGCAGAGATTGGGCCAGGAGACGTACTGGTCGGAAAAGTTGCGCCTAAGAGCGAAACAGAGCTTTCTCCCGAAGAAAAATTATTAAGGGCTATTTTCGGAGAAAAAGCAGGAGATGTGAGAGACGCTTCTCTTGCAGTGCCCTCGGGAGTCGAAGGTATCGTAGTGGATACCAAGATCTTTTCAAGAAAAGGCCCGAAGTCAAAAACAAAAGAAGAGCTTCAGGTAGAAAATAAAGAAATAGACAGGATCAGGGGAGAATACGAGAAAAGAGTTGATAATGTAAAAAACGAGAAAGAAGAAAGATTATTTAAACTTCTTTCAGGGGCAAAGTTTTCAGCGCCTTTATTATCCGACGAAACAGGCTCTACGTTGATAGCGGATGGCAGGCCGATAAGAAAAAAAGACCTTTCCAAATTTGAAAAATGCGATATTTCCAGCATAAGAATAGAGTCTAATCCTGAACTGGAGCTTGAGGTCAGGCGTACGTTAATGGTTTACAACGACCAGCTTGAGGAAATTCTTTACGAAGAAGAGCATGAGGTTGATAAGCTTAAAAGAGGAGACGAATTACCAGCAGGTGTTTTAAAAAGGGTAGTTGTATATATAGCTAGTAAGAAAAAACTTTCTGTCGGAGATAAAATGGCAGGCAGGCATGGGAATAAAGGTGTTATAGCAAAGATTCTTCCTGAAGAAGACATGCCTTTTGCAGAGGACGGGACTCCAGTAGAAATAGTTTTAAATCCTCTCGGCGTTCCTTCAAGAATGAATGTAGGCCAGATACTCGAGACGCATCTTGGATGGGCTGCAAAGGTGATGGGTTACAAAGTGGACACACCTGTATTTGACGGGGCTAAAGAAGAAGAGATAAAACAGTGCCTTAATCAGGCAAAGCTTCCTTTTGAAGGCAAGGTAAGGTTGTTTGACGGATTAACAGGCGAACCTTTTGATCAGAAGGTGACAGTTGGTTATATATACATGATGAAATTAGCGCATCTCGTAGACGATAAAATGCATGCCCGATCTATAGGGCCTTATTCGTTGGTTACGCAGCAGCCGCTCGGAGGAAAGGCTCAGTTTGGAGGCCAGAGATTTGGAGAAATGGAAGTCTGGGCTTTGGAAGCATACGGCGCAGCTTATACACTGCAGGAGCTTTTAACTGTAAAAAGCGATGACGTGACAGGCAGGACAATGGTGTATGAATCAATAGTAAAAGGCGAAAACGCTATGCATCCTGGGACTCCTGAATCATTTAATGTCCTCGTGAAAGAGCTTCAGAGTTTAGGACTGGATATAAAGACAGAATATAAAGATGGAAAAACCCTTGAGGTAAACTTGTTGTCAGTTCAGGAGCTAAAAGAGAAGCGTAAAAAAGCAAAGAAAGAAAAACGGGAACAAAAAGTCAAGAAATAGGAGAGATATGTCAAATAATCCAACAAATTCTTTCGATTTTATATCTATAAAGATAGCTTCTCCAGAAACGATCAGGTCATGGTCAAAGGGCGAGGTAAAAAAACCCGAAACTATTAATTATAGGACCCTGAGGCCTGAAAAAGACGGACTTTTTTGTGAAAAGATATTCGGGCCTACGCGCGACTGGGAATGCAGCTGCGGAAAATATAAGAGGATAAAATATAAAGGCATTGTGTGCGATCGCTGTGGAGTAGAAGTTACTCTTTCCAAGGTAAGGCGCGACAGAATGGGGCATATTGAACTTGCAACTTCATGTTCACATGTATGGTTTTTCAAGGCAATGCCAAGCAGAATAGCCTTGGTATTGAATATGGGCTTAAGGGAGCTTGAGAAAGTATTATATTATGAAGAATATATTGTAATAGAACCTGGAGATACGCCTCTTGAGAAAAAAGAGCTTCTGACAGAAGAAAAATACAGGAAATGCATGGAGGATTGCGCTGGTAAATTTAAGGCTATGATAGGCGCAGAAGCTATAAAAGAGCTTTTAAAAGAGATAGATTTGGACAAGGTAGCGGTTGAGCTTAAGGCAGATCTCCATGAACAGAAATCAGAGCAGACCAAGAGAAAAATTTTAAAGAGGTTGAAGGTAATAGAAGCATTTAAAAAATCAAACAACAAGCCAGAGTGGATGATTATGGATGTAATACCCGTTATACCGCCTGACCTAAGGCCTCTTATACCCCTAGAGGGTGGAAGATTTGCCACAAGCGACCTTAATGATCTATATCGCAGGGTTATAAATAGGAATAATCGTTTAAAAAAGCTCCTGGAATTAAAAGCCCCGGATATTATTATAAGAAATGAAAAAAGGATGCTTCAGGAAGCGGTTGACGCGCTTTTTGATAATGGCCGTCATGGCAGGGCAGTGCTTGGCCCAGCGAACAGGCCTTTGAAATCATTAAGCGATATGTTAAAGGGGAAACAAGGCAGGTTCAGGCAGAATCTTCTTGGAAAACGCGTTGATTATTCCGGAAGAAGTGTAATAGTAGTAGGGCCTGAATTAAAAATATGGGAATGCGGCCTTCCGAAAAAAATGGCTTTGGAATTGTTTGAACCTTTTATTATAAAAAAATTGAAAGAAAAAGGATTTGTCCATACTATAAAAAGCGCGAAAAGGATGGTTGAAAAAGCAAGGTTGGAGGTGTGGGATATTCTGGACGATGTAATAAAAGATCACCCTGTGATGCTGAACAGGGCTCCTACATTGCATAGATTGGGCGTACAGGCTTTTCAGCCTATTCTAATAGAAGGGAAGGCTATAAGGATACATCCGTTAGTTTGCACTGCATTTAACGCTGATTTTGATGGAGACCAGATGGCGGTCCATGTTCCTCTATCAATGGAAGCCCAGATGGAGTGCAGGCTTATAATGCTCGCGTCCAATAACATATTTTCTCCATCTGACGGAAGGCCTATCGTAACGCCTACGCAGGATATCGTGCTGGGCACTTATTACCTAACCCAGGAAATGTCAGGGCTAAAAGGAGAAGGCAGGATTTTTGCGGATATAGGCGAGGCAGAACTGGCTTTTTATGACAGGGAAATAGCAATGCATTCTAAAATCAAGGTAAGGATAAAAAATGAGCTTTTAAATACTACGGCGGGAAGAATACTTTTTAATAACATACTACCTGCTGGCATGCTTTTTGTGAATGACGCGTTGGATAAATCGAAACTTAGCAAGGTGGTTGCCAACTGCTATAGATTATTCGGGCATGATGCGACAGTAAAAGTCCTGGACGATATAAAAACCCTGGGTTTTGAAAATGCTACACTCGCAGGAATTTCCATTTCAGTCGATGACCTTGCTATACCGGATGACAAGAAAAAAGTTATAGCCAGCTCAAAGAAAGAGGTCAATGTTGTTGAAGATCAATACAAGAAAGGTATAATCACAGAGAGGGAAAGATACAATAAGATAGTTGATATTTGGACTCATGCGACTGATAAAGTTTCCGATCTTATATTTGAAAACTTAGATCCATTTAATCCTATATTTATGATGGCTAATTCAGGGGCAAGGGGTTCAAAGCAGCAGATACGACAGCTTGCAGGTATGCGCGGACTTATGGCAAAGCCTTCAGGGGAAATCATAGAAACGCCTATTACAGCTAATTTCAGGGAAGGCCTGACAGTGCTGGAATATTTTATTTCAACTCACGGCGCAAGAAAAGGCTTGGCAGACACAGCGCTTAAAACAGCTGATTCTGGATATCTTACAAGGCGGCTTGTTGACGTTGCCCAGGATGTTATCATAACAGAAGAGGATTGCGGCACATTAAACGGCATATTGATAAGCGCTATCATAGAGGCGGATGAAGAGGTTGTGTCTCTCGAGGACAGGATCATAGGCCGTGTCGCAGTTGATAATATAGCTGATATTATTACAGACGATATTATTGTTGAGACAGGCAGTGAAATAACAGAAGAGATGGCAGATAAGATAAAATTAGCAGGCATAGAAAAGATAAAAATAAGAAGCGTTCTTACCTGCGAAACAAAATATGGCGTATGCGCGAAGTGCTATGGCAGGAACCTTTCCACAGGTAAGATAGTAGATCTCGGAACAGCTGTTGGTATTATCGCAGCTCAGTCAATAGGAGAGCCTGGCACACAGCTTACAATGAGGACTTTCCATATCGGAGGAACTGCGTCAAGGATTATAGAACAGTCATTTTTAAAATCCAAGTCCAAAGGTATTGTTAAATACCACGGCTTGAAGACAGTAAAACAAAAAGAAGGAGATATAGTTGTATTGAATAGAAACGGCCAGATAAGTATAAATGATGAAAACGGCAGAGAACTGGAAAAACACATGGTTCCTTCAGGCTCCATTCTATCTCAAGAAAATAACCAGGAGATAGAAAAAGGTATTATATTTGTAAGATGGGATCCTTACACATCTCCTATATTAACAGAGATGAGCGGCAAGATAAGATATGAGGATGTTATAGAAGAAGTGACCATGGCTGAAGAGACAGACGAGGCAACAGGCCTTTCGGAAAGGGTTATTATAGAGCAAAAAGGCGAGTATCATCCCCAGATAATAATAGAAGACGCTAAAAAAGAAGTTTTAGCGATTTATCCTATACCTGCTGGAGCGCATATAGTTCCTCAGGATGGCGCATTTGTAAGCGCAGGAGACTTGATAGCAAAGACGCCAAGGCAGGTATCTAAGACCAAGGATATTACTGGAGGATTGCCAAGAGTGGCAGAGCTTTTTGAAGCTCGCAGGCCAAAAGATCCTGCTATGATAAGTGAAATAGACGGTATTGTGGAGTTTGCAACATCTAAAAAAAGCCAGAGAAGGATTATTGTTAAATCTGCATCTGGCATGAAGCGCGAATATATTATTCCTCACGGAAAACATTTGAATGTTTATAAGGGTGACAGGGTTAAAACAGGAGATCAGCTGGTAGACGGCCCTATAAATCCTCAAGATATACTTAAGGTGAGCGGGGAAAAGAGGCTGCAAGAATACCTTGTAAATGAAGTTCAGGAAGTTTACAGGCTGCAGGGCGTAAGAATAAATGATAAGCATATAGAGACAATAGTAAAGCAGATGCTGAAAAAGGTTAGAGTAGAAGATCCAGGAGATACGGATTTTCTTTCAGGTATGCAGGTGGATAGACATATATTTCAGGAAGAAAACGAGAGAGTTGCAAAGCAAAAAGGCAAATCTGCGAGCGCTACCCCTATACTTTTGGGTATCACAAAGGCATCTCTTAGCACAGAAAGTTTTATATCCGCGGCGAGTTTTCAGGAAACAACGCGTGTTTTAGCAGATGCAGCTGCAAGTGGAAAAATAGATGTCCTTAGGGGCCTTAAAGAGAATGTAATAATGGGGCATTTAGTTCCGGCAGGAACAGGATTTCAAGCTCATACTGATATAGAGATGGTCAAAGAGGCGCTGGAACCGAAAGAGGATAAAAAAGAAGAGAAGAAAAATGATTAGCGTATAGCGTTTAGCGGATAGCGTATAGGATAAGCTGAAAATTCTATACGCTAAACGCTATCCGCTATACGCTAGAACGATTAGTTCTATGGAGATGATCAATGCCCACTATAAACCAGTTAATAAGATTTGGCAGGACTGAAAAAAAGAAAAAGACAAAATCGCCTGCGTTAAAAGGCTGCCCTCAAAAAAGAGGGGTATGTCTGCAGGTGAAGACACAGACTCCTAAAAAACCTAACTCTGCATTGAGAAAAGTTGCAAGGGTGAGGTTGACAAACGGAGTGGAAGTTACGTCTTATATACCAGGAGAAGGCCATAATCTGCAGGAACATTCGATAGTGCTGGTAAGAGGGGGCAGAGTAAAAGACCTTCCTGGCGTCAGATATCATATCGTCAGAGGCACGCTTGATACGGCAGGTGTGCAGAATAGAAAGCAAAGCCGTTCTAAATACGGAGCTAAAAGGCCCAAGTAATTTAATATAATAGGAAATTCCTTGTCACCTCCTCCACCGCGTAGGTGGGGTGGTATATACCACCCCACCTACGCGGTGGAGGAGGTCTAATTTAAAACCTTTTCCGTTTCGGCGATCGGAATATCTATTCCGATCGCCGAACGGAAAAGAGAGAAAAATATAACTGAGGAGATTGCATGAGACGAAGAAGAGCTGAAAGAAGAGATGTATTACCTGACCCTAAATATGGCAATAAGCTTGTTACAAAATTTGTTAATATGCTTATGGAGAAAGGCAAAAAATCTACTGCAGAGCGTATTGTATACAGCGCTATGGATATAGTTTCTGAAAAAACGGGTAATAAAAATTCTATAGAGGTTCTGCAAAAAGCATTTGATAATTCAAGGCCGCTTTTGGAAGTAAAGCCCAGAAGGGTTGGCGGAGCTACGTACCAGATTCCTATAGAGGTTAAAAGCGACAGAGGTGTTTCTATTGCCATGCGCTGGATAAGGGATTTTGCCCGCCAGAAAAAAGGCAAGCCTATGTATGAGAAGCTCGCGGAAGAAATAATGGAAGCGTATAAAGGCCAGGGTTCTGCCATGAAAAAACGCGAAGATATGCATAAGATGGCAGAAGCTAACAAGGCATTTGCGCATTATCGCTGGTAACTGCACAGATAAGGATAAGATTAAAAGATGGCGGTAGAAACCCAAAAGTCAGCAAATGGAGCCCGAGGGCGGAATACTGAGTCCGCCGTTAGTTCCTCTGGCGGACGAATGTATAAAAATTTTATGATAAGGGATGTACCTTTAGAAAAACTTAGAAACATAGGAATTATAGCGCACATAGATGCTGGTAAAACAACTACCACTGAGAGGATACTTTATTACACAGGCCGCTTGTATAAAATAGGCAGTGTAGATGAGGGGACAGCTACGATGGATTGGATGGAACAGGAACAGGAAAGAGGTATTACCATTATGGCAGCGGCTACTACCTGTGACTGGAAAGACTGCAAAATAAATGTTATAGATACGCCAGGCCATGTAGATTTTACAGCAGAAGTTGAGAGGTCTTTAAAAGTCCTGGACGGAGCGGTTGTTGTATTTTGCGGCGTAGGAGGAGTGCAGCCTCAGTCTGAGACAGTATGGCGCCAAGCAGACAACTACAAAGTTCCAAGGATAGCTTTTATAAATAAGATGGACCGCACTGGTGCTGATTTCCTAAAAGTATTCCATGATATTATTGAAAAATTAGGGGCAAACGCTTTTCCTCTGCAGCTTCCAATAGGGCATGAAGATAATTTTAGAGGCTTGATTGATTTGATAAATATGAAGGCCTATATATTTGAAGAAGGAAAGGCGCTGGATAATTTTAAAGAAGGAGAGATACCTGAGGACATGCTGCAGGAAGCAAAAAAATTCAGGCACGGCCTGACTGAAAAACTTGCAGAACATGATGAGTTGTTGATGGATAAATATATTCATAACCAAAAGATATCAGCAGAAGAGATAAAAGCCGCATTGAGAAAAGCGGTTATAAAAGATATGTTTGTGCCTGTATTGTGCGGGGCATCTTTCAAAAATAAAGGAGTTCAAATGTTATTGGACGCTGTATGCGACTGCCTCCCTTCTCCTTTAGACTTATTGCCTGTAAAAGGCGTGGATCCTAAAACAGACGAGGAGGTATTTAGAAAGACAGCTGATGATGAGCCTTTCTGTGGATTGTGTTTCAAAATAGTGACAGATCCTTATGTTGGAAGATTGACGTATGTACGCATATATTCGGGCACAGTTAAGCCAAGTTCTTACGTGTATAATTCAAGTAAGGATGCAAAAGAAAGGCTTGCTAAGATAGTGCGTATGCACGCCAATAAGCAGGAGATCGTAGAGGAAGCAGGTGCAGGCGATATTGTAGGAATCGTAGGCCTGAAGAATACAAAAACAGGAGATACTCTTTGCGTAGAAGATTACCCTATCATCTTAGAAAAGATACATTTTCCAGAGCCTGTCGTCTCTATGGCAATAGAGCCTGCTACTAAATTTGACCAGGATAAGCTTGGCATGGCCTTAAATAAACTGCAGGAAGAAGACCCTACTTTTAAGGTTCATTATAATGCGGAAACAGGACAGACAATCATATCGGGAATGGGAGAATTGCATCTCGAAATTATTATAGATAGATTATTGAGAGAATTTAAAGTAACTGCAAAAACAGGGGCTCCACAGGTTGCTTATAAAGAAATGCCTAGCGAAGAAATCCGCTCAGTTGGCAAGTTTATACAGCAGACAGGCGGCCATGGCCAGTATGGCCATGTTGTAATTATTATTAAACCAGGAGAGCAGGATACTGGCATAGAATTTAAAAATAAAATCGTAGGAGGAGCGATACCAAAAGAATATATCTCTGCTGTAGAAGATGGGATAGATATGGCTGCAAAGACAGGCGTATTGGCAGGGTATCCTGTAATAGATACTACGGTGACTCTTATTGACGGGTCATATCATGAAGTTGATTCTTCTGAACTGGCTTTTAAAATGGCTGCTTCAATAGCTCTCAGCGATGGCTTGAGAAAAGCTAAGTGCAAATTAATGGAGCCGATAATGAATCTTGAAGTAACATTTCCGGAAGATTATACCGGAGATGTTATAGGAGACCTGAATTCCAGAAGGTGCAGGATCAGGGAAATTACGCAAAAAGCCAAAATAAAGAGTGTAAAAGGCGATGTCCCTCTAGCAGAGATGTTTGGTTACGCAACCAGCATAAGAAGCTTGACACAGGGCAGGGCTTCATATACAATGGAACCTTCGCATTATTTGGAAGTTCCTGGAAATATAGCAGAAAAGATAATAGGGAAATAGAAAAGGTCCCTCGTCCGCCACAGAACTTTGGCGGACTCGGGATCAAATTTTGCTTCGCAAAATTTTGGAGGATAATACAATGGCAAAGGAAAAATTTGAGCGTAAAAAACCACATGTAAATATCGGCACAATAGGGCATGTTGATCATGGCAAAACCACGCTCACAAGCTCTATTACAAAGGTTCTTTCCAGCCGCGGATTAGCCCAGGCCAGAAACTACGATGAAATAGATAACGCCCCTGAAGAAAAAGAACGCGGCGTTACAATAAACGTTCATCACGCAGAATATGAAACCGAGAACCGCCATTACGCTCACGTTGACTGCCCAGGCCACGCTGATTACATAAAGAACATGATCACGGGAAGCGCTCAGATGGACGGAGCAATACTTGTAGTCTCTGCTGTTGACGGCCCAATGCCTCAGACAAGAGAACATATCCTCTTAGCCCGCCAGGTCGGCGTCCCGGCAATAGTAGTAGCCTTAAACAAGGTTGACGCAGTAGACGACCTTGAACTATTAGACCTTGTAGAGTTAGAGGTAAGGGACCTTCTTAAAAAATACGAATTTCCAGGAGACAAGATTCCCATAGTAAGGATTTCAGCCCTTAACGCAATGAACTGCGGCTGTGGTAAAGACGAATGCAAAAACTGCAAGCCTGTCTTAGACCTCATGAAACAGGTTGATGAATTCATCCCTATGCCAAAAAGAGATACTGAAAAACCTTTTTTAATGGCAGTTGAAGATGTATTCAGTATCACTGGCCGCGGCACAGTCGCGACCGGCCGTATAGAAAGAGGTATTGTAAAAATAGGAGAAGATGTTGATATAGTAGGTTTAACCGAAAAACCCAAAAAGACTGTCGTAACAGGCATTGAAATGTTCAGGAAACTTCTTGATGAAGGACAGGCCGGAGATAACGTAGGAGTACTTCTAAGAGGCGTTGAAAAAGCTGACATCGAGCGCGGACAAGTGCTCGCAAAACCAGGTTCCATCACCCCTCACACAAAATTCAAAGCAAAAGTATATATATTAACAAAAGAAGAAGGCGGCAGGCATACACCGTTCTTCAACGGTTACCGTCCTCAGTTTTACTTCAGGACTACTGATGTCACAGGAATCGCAAAACTGTCCCAGGGCGTTGAAATGGTTATGCCGGGAGACAGCGTTGATTTAGAAGGAGAACTCATAATCCCTATCGCTATGGAAAAAGAACTTCGCTTCGCAATAAGAGAAGGCGGCCATACAGTGGGAGCAGGGGTTGTGTCGGAGATAATAGCGTAGAGCGTATTGCGTACAGCGTCTTGCGCAAAACGCAGTGCGCATGACGCAATACGCATAACGGAGAAAAGATGGCAGAACAACGTATAAGAATAAAGTTACAGGGATATGATCACAAGCTTATAGATAAGTCTGCTCTGGAAATAGTAGATACTGCAAAACGTACCGGCGCAATGGTGTCAGGCCCGATACCTCTCCCTACAAAAAGAGAGATTTTCACAGTACTGAGATCTCCTCATGTAGATAAGAAATCCAGGGAACAGTTTCAGATGAAGACGCATAAAAGATTAATAGATATCATAAGCCCTACCGCAAAAACAATAGACGCATTGAGAAAGTTGGATTTGCCTGCAGGTGTGGATGTTGAAATAAAATAATAAGAATACCTATGTCCCGTTCCGGGATCTGAATATATTAGGTAGAAAAAATAAAATGAAAATTGGATTATTGGGTAAAAAAATAGGGATGACTCAGATTTTTAGCGAAGAAGGCGCATATGTGCCGGTTACTGTTATTGAAGCAGGGCCTTGCACTATACTGAATGTTTCCGAGAAAAAGGTAAAGCTAGGCTTTGGAGAGAAGAAAGAAAAAAATATTCCTAAGCCTCAGTTAGGTTTTTATAAGAAGATAAGCCAGAAGCCAAGCGTGTTTGTAAGAGATATACCTTTTGAAGCAAAGGATAAGGTAATTGTAGGCCAGCAGTTAACAGTAGATATTTTTAAAGAAAAAGATTTTGTAGATATAGCCGGGACTTCTATAGGAAGAGGCTTTCAGGGAGTTGTAAAGCGCCATCATTTTAAAGGAGGACCAGGAGGCCATGGTTCTATGTTTCACCGCGCGCCAGGAGGCATTGGTTCTACAGCAGGCGGAAGAGGATGTCGTAAGAATGTCCCTAAAGGAAAGAGATTTCCAGGCCATATGGGCAATGAAAGAAAAACCATTCAGAGCCTGGAGGTAATAAAAGTGTTGAAGGAAAAGAATTTATTGCTTGTGAAAGGCGCTGTACCAGGCTGCCGCAACGGCTATTTAGAAATAAAGACAGCAAAAAAGAGAGGACCGGCGCAAGAGAGTGCTTTTGCACCAAAAGGGTCTGTGGCAGGCAGTGCACCAGAAAAAAAGTAAATGGCAAAAACAATAAAGAAAAAAGAAATCGTGAATAACGAAGCGCCGGTAGTTGACGTTTATAGCCTTTCAGGAAAAAAGGTTGATAAATTCAAACTTGACCCTGATGTGTTCAGCGCAAAGGTCAATAAGCCGCTTCTTCATGAAATTATACAGATGTACAGGGCTAACAGCAGGCAGGGGAATGCATCTACAAAAACAAAAGGGCTTGTCAGAGGCGGAGGCAAAAAACCATGGAGGCAGAAAGGCACAGGAAGGGCAAGGTCAGGTTCTACAAGGTCGCCTTTGTGGAGACATGGCGGCACCATATTTGGCCCCCTTCCGAGAGATTTTGGTTACGATATGCCTAAGAAGACCAGGAGGATTGCTCTTATATCAAGCCTCAGCGCGAAATTAAAAGATAATGAAATAATGGTTCTTGAAAAAGACCCTGAATTTAAAAAACCCAAGACAAGCGAGATTGCAAAACTTCTCGTATCTTTAAAGATGTACGGAGACAGGGTGTTATTTTTATACCAAGGTATCAATGAGAATACTATAAAAAGCTGCAGGAATATAGGGAATGTGACAATTAAACGCTCTGTAGATTTTAATACATACGATGTTTTGTCAAATTCAAAGATCTTATTTTCAAAAGAAACGCACGACGCTATTGTAAAAAGGCTGAAATAATGAAAATATCATATGACATAATAAAACATATAATGAGGACCGAAAAAGGTTCCGGGATGCTGGCTGAAAACAAGTATGTTTTCCATGTTGCTAATGATGCAAATAAGATTCAGATCAAACAGGCAGTGGAAGAAATATACAATGTTAAAGTTAAGAAGGTGAACACCCTTAAAGTGCAAGGCAAGTGGAAACGTGTTAGATATAAAGAAGGCAAGACGCCTGATTGGAAAAAAGCAGTAGTTACGCTTAAACAGGGCGACAAGATAGATATTGCGACTACATAATTTCGTTATGCGTTGTGCGTAACGCGTCATGCGCAATACGCTCAACTCGCAACGCACGACTAGATATAAAGGAATAAATAGATGGGCATTAAACAATATAAACCGCGGTCACCGGGATTAAGATGGACAGCGCTTTCTGATTTTAAGGAGATTACTGCCAGTAAACCTGAGAAATCTTTGACAAAATCTATAAAGAGAACAGGCGGCAGGAATTTCCAGGGCAGGGTTACGTCCAGATGGATAGGTGGAGGCCATAAGAAAAGATACAGGATAATAGATTTCAAGAGAACTAAGTTTGATAAGCCTGGAAAAGTCGTTTCTATTGAATATGATCCAAACAGATCTTCGAGAATAGCGCTTATTAAATATGAAGATAACGATAAATGTTATATATTATGGCCAAATGGATTGAATGTAGGAGATACTGTTATCTCAAGTATGTCTGAGGTAGAAATAAAGCCTGGTAACGCTATAGCGCTCAGGTATATACCTCCAGGTATTCCCATACATAATCTGGAACTAAAAAAAGGCACAGGCGGAAAGATTATAAGAAGCGCGGGTTCTTTTGCGCAGATACTCGCAAAGGAAAACTTATATGCGCATATAAAACTGCCTTCGGGAGAAGTAAGACTTGTAGAACTGGATTGCATGGCTACGATAGGGCAGCTCGGCAATATAGAACATAATAAAATTTCTCTAGGCAAGGCAGGGAGGTCAAGATGGCTTGGCCGCATGCCAAGAGTAAGAGGAGTAGCAATGAATCCTGTTGATCATCCAATGGGCGGAGGAGAAGGCAAGTCTTCTGGCGGCAGGCACCCGTGTTCTCCATGGGGAATGATAGCAAAAGGATTTAAGACCAGAAAGAAAAAAAAGTCAGATAGATATATAATAAAGAAACGCAACAGCCAGATAGTAACAGCGTAGTGCGTATAGCGTACAGCGTATTGCGCAAACACAATACGCACAACGCACGACGCAATACGCATAACGGAGAAATATGAGCAGGTCGTTAAAAAAAGGTCCATTTGTAGACGAAAAATTATTAAATGTTGTAAAGGAGTTACAGGCAAGGGGTGACAGAAAACCTATAAAAACATGGTCCCGCCGCTCGACTATAACTCCTGATTTTGTCGGAGCTACCATATCAATTTATAACGGTAGGAAATTTATACCTGTTTTTATAACAGAGAATATGGTTGGCCACAAGCTGGGAGAGTTTTCGCCTACGAGGTTATTTAAGAAACATGGCGCTCACACAGAGCAGTCAATGGACAAAACATAATGTATCTTGTGCCAGGCACAAAAGATTGTGTGCCTGGCACAAGATATGAGAAAACATATATGATAAGTAAAGCTAGCGCAAAATATATAAGAATATCTACAAGGAAAACCAGGAAGGTCATGGACTTGGTACGAGGAATGCCTGTTATAAAAGCAGAGGCGCTTCTTAATAACCTCAGTAAGAGGCCATGCCTTTACATAAAAAGAGTATTAAGCGCAGCTATGTATAGCGCAGATAAGCGTTTTCACATACCTGCTTCAAGCCTGTATATTTCTCTTATTAAAGCGGATGGAGGCCCTCTGATTAAAAGATTCAGGGCTGCTTCAATGGGCCGCGCTACTGAAATTCTGCACAGGACAACTCATATCATATTAGAACTTGATAAAATCAAAGTTCCTGAAAAAAAACTTGTTGTAGATACTGAAAAGCTGGAAAAGAAAACAACCAAGAATAAGGCAAAAAGCCCTGCTGTTACAGCGCAGGCAGAGCATAAAGAGCCTAAACATAAAGTAAAAACAAAGGAGAAATGAGCTTTGGGACAAAAAATACATCCGTATAGTTTCAGGTTGGGTTATATAAGAGATTGGAATTCCAGATGGTTTGCCAGAAAAAAAGATTTTGGTAAACTTCTCGTAGAGGATGCTAATATAAGAAAGCATATAAAAAAGAACTTGATGCAGGCAGCCGTAGCTAAGATAGAAATAGAAAGGGCTTCGAATAGGGTGAGGATAATCATACATAGCGGCAGGCCTGGTGTAATAATAGGAAGAAAAGGCGCTGAGATAGACAAGTTAAGAGATGACCTTAAAGGCATAGTAGATAAAGAGCTGCAGATAGATATAAAGGAAATAAAAGAACCTGCTATTTCTGCCCAGCTTGTATCAGAAAACATTGCGTTTCAGATGGAGAAAAGAGTAGGATTCAGAAGGGCGATGAAAAAAGCTGTGCAACAGGCCATGACAACAGGAGCTCAGGGAATCAAGATCCGTTGCGCAGGCAGGCTAGACGGAGCTGAAATAGCAAGAGCAGAAAAATGTATGGAAGGAAAAGTGCCTTTACAGACCATAAAGGCGGACATAGATTATGGATTTAGCGAAGCGCATACTGTATATGGCTTGATAGGCGTTAAGGTATGGATATGTCTTGGAGAGATACTTGTAAAAAGAAACAAAAAGCCAGAAACAAAGGTTGAAGAAGTAAAGATTTCTGAAGAAAGCAAATAATATAGGAGAGATTCTCAATCGTGTTAATGCCTAAGAGAGTAAAATTTAGAAAATATCAGAGAGGAAGACGTAAAGGCGTTTCTTTTAAGGGTTCTGATATTTCTTTTGGCGAATACGGTTTGCAGGCCTTAGGCAACGGATGGCTTACAAATATTCAGATAGAATCGTGCAGAGTTTGTGTGATGAGGAGTTTAAAAGGGACTGGTAAGCTCTGGATAAGGGCTTTTCCTGATAAGTCAGTTACAAAAAAACCTGCTGAAACCAGGATGGGAAAAGGCAAAGGAATGCCGTTACATTGGGTTAGCGTGATTAAAAGAGGAAGGATTGTTTTTGAGTTGGGCGGAGTTGCGGAAGAGATTGCTAAGGATTCAATGAGATTTGCGGCGTCTAAGCTTCCGTTTAAGACGAGGTTTATAACAAGGAAGAAACATTGAGGCATAGGATATATGTTAAACGTAGCTGATTTGAGAAGCCTGTCAAGGCAGGAATTGGAAGACAAAATAATAGCTCTTAAGAAAACTCTTTTTGAAATGATTTCACAGAAAGAGACTGGCCGCATAGAAAAACCTAGCGGTATAAAAAAAACAAGGCGGGATATAGCAAGAATTAAAACTATTTTGAGCGAGATGAAAAATAGGAAGGACAAATAAATATGGAAGCAAGAGCAAGGCGCAAGGAAAAGGTTGGAATAGTTGTGAGTAATTCAATGGAAAAGACTATTGTGGTCAGGATAGACAGGACTGCAAAACACACTATGTATAATAAGGTGATGTCCAAGTCTACAAAGGTTATGGCTCACGATGAGAAGAAAGAAGCAAAAGTTGGAGACAAAGTTAGGGTTGAAGAAACAAGGCCGCTTTCAAAGAATAAAAGATGGCGGCTCATAGAAATACTAAAAAAATAGAGTTAATTTAAAGCATAAGGTTTAAGGTTAGGTGTAAAATATGATTAGAATGAGAACGATATTAGATGTAGCGGACAATACTGGGGCTAAAAGGGCTTCATGTATTGGAGTAATTGGAAGACAAGGCCGGCGGCTTGCGGAAGTAGGGGATACAATAACAGTTAATATAAAAGAAGCGTCTCCTGATGGAATAGTAAAATCAGGCGAGGTTGTTAAGGCAGTTATAGTAAGAAGCGTTTATCCTCTCAGGAGGCCTGACGGGTCATACCTAAGGTTTGATTCTAATGCAATAGTTATAATAGACGAACAGCTTAATCCTAGGGGCACAAGGATTTTTGGGCCTGTCGCAAGAGAACTGAGAGATAAGAATTTTATGAAGATTATTTCATTGGCACCAGAGGTAATATAATGGCTAATGTAAAGAAGAACGATATAGTTAAAATATTAGCAGGAAGAGATAGCGGCAAGACAGGAAAAGTGCTTACTATTTTCCCTAAAAAAATGAAGGCCCTTGTCCAGGGCATCAATATGGTTAAGAAACACAGCCGCAGGCAAAGCAATGACCAGCAGCAAGGCGGTATTGTGCACAAAGAAAGCTTTATAGATATTTCAAATTTAATGGTGGTATGCCAGAAGTGTTCCAAGCCTACAAGAATTGGCTTTAATAACCTTTCGGACGGGACAAAAGTAAGGATTTGTAAAAAGTGCAAGGAGATTATCTAAAATAACCAATAACCAAATTACAAACATCAAATAATAACCAATACCCAATAATCAATAATCAAACACTAAGGTTTGGTTATTGGTAAATTGGTGATTAGAATTTATTTGGTTATTGAGATTTGATTATTGATGATTTTAAAAGGAATAAATGACACCCAGATTATTAGACCACTACAGGACGAATATAACCCCGGTATTATCCAAAAAATTCGGTTATAAAAATGCTATGCAGGCCCCAAGAATTCATAAGATAGTCCTGAATATGGGGATAGGGGCAGGCAGTCAGGATATAAAGTTTGTTGAACAGGGAGTGGCAGATATGATGGCTGTGGCTGGGCAAAAACCTGTTATAACAAGGGCTAAGAAAGCAATAGCAAATTTTAAAATAAGGCAGGGCCTTCCTGTAGGTTGCAAGGTTACGTTAAGAGGGAATAGGATGTATGAGTTCCTGGACAGGTTTTTAAATATGGCACTGCCAAGGATCAGGGATTTTAGAGGCACATCTCCTGATTCTTTTGACGAAAACGGAAATTATTCTATCGGGATAAAGGAAGTGTCAATATTTCCTGAAATAGATGTTGATAAAATTCAGAAGATACAGGGTATGGATATTATAATGAATATAAAATCAAATTCTAAAGAAGAATCATACGAACTGTTGAAATTGTTTGGCATGCCTTTCATGACTAAATAGCAGGAATCAATACACTGATTCCTTAAACAATTTTACAGGTTGCTAAAGCAACCTGTAAAATTCGAAGGTGGTTTTATATGGCAAAAGAATGTCTGATAGCAAAACAAAAAAAAGAGCCTAAATTCAAGGTAAGAAAATACAATAGATGCAAACTGTGCGGCAGGCCGGCCGCGTATTCGAGAAGATTTCAAGTTTGCCGTTTGTGCTTCAGGGAATTGGCGTCGGCCGGAAATATACCGGGCGTAACAAAAGCCAGCTGGTAAGTGAGGACATAATTTACAAAAATCAAAGATTTTCGTAAATTATTTGTCCGAACTTATCCCGCCTCGCGCCGAGGTAATTGGAAGCTGGGCGCTCGGCACCGGGGCGAGCCGCCATAATTCTGAATGATATGCGGCGAGGGATTATTGTATAAAATCTTACCCCTCGCAACTCGATGAAAAAATAGGGTTGCTCGGGGTTAATTTGCACATTGACTTACGTTCACTCACTACGTTCGTTCCGTAAGTCAAGTGCTCATTAAAGGGAGAAAAAAATACATGAATTTAACAGATCCGATAAGCAACGCATTGACAGTAATAAGAAACGGAAGCATGGCAAGAAAGATAAAAGTAGATATAAAATTTTCTAAGATAACCGAGGAGATATTAAATATATTAAAAAGAGACAGGTTTATAAAAGATTTCAAATTCATAGACGACAAAAAGCAAGGCGTATTGAGGGTTTATTTAAAATATACAAGCAATAAAGAGCCTGTTATAAAAGGCCTCGCGAGGATATCTAAACCGAGCCTCAGAGTTTATGTAAAAAAAGATAAGATCCCTAAGGTTTTAGGAGGTCTTGGCACAGCTATTTTATCAACATCCAGAGGAGTTGTAACGGATGTGCAGGCCAAAGAAATGCAGGCAGGCGGCGAAGTTTTATGCTATGCATGGTAACATGCGTGCGTAAAGACGCATGGGTAAACAAGGTTACAAGGTCACCAAGACACAAAAAAACATAAAATCCATGGATTTTATGTTTTTACTTGTGACCTTGTGACTTTGCAACCTTGTCACCCACGAGAGCTAAAAGGTTAATATATGTCATTAATAGGCAAGAAACTGATACATATTCCTGATAAGGTAAAAATAAAAGTATATTCTGGAAAAGTATTTATAGAAGGCCCAAAGGGTAAATTGGATTGGAACCTGCCTTCTAATGTAGAATTAAAGATAGATAATTCCAATATTATTGTTAAAAGATTAGGAGAAGATAAATCCGCATTTGCCATGCACGGGCTGACCAGGGCTTATATAAACAACATGGTAAAAGGCGTCAGCGAAGGTTATGTAAAAACTCTCGAGATAGTGGGCGTTGGTTATCGTGCTCAGGCAGAAGGCAAGAAACTTACTTTACATTTAGGCTTTTCGCACCCTATAGTTTACACCATACCTGATGGCATAATAATAAAAGCTCCTCCGAAACCAGCTCATATTATCATAGAAGGTATTGATAAAGCGAGAGTTGGGGAAGTGGCAGCTGATATAAGGGCATTTTTTGAGCCTGAGCCGTATAAAGGAAGAGGCATAAGGTATTTAGGCGAGTTTGTCAGGAAGAAAGCAGGAAAAGCAGTCGGAGGAACAGAGAAATAAGTGAGGACATAATTTACGAAAATCAAAGATTTTCGTAAATTATTTGTCCGAACTTACCCCACACCCAGCTCTGCAATTAAAGAAGCAGAGCTGGGTGTGGGGTCATATTCGCACAATAAAAAAGTAACATAAAGGAGATTGATTTACGTCGTTCTTCGAACTCCGTAAATCAAGTGCTCATATGAAGAGAAAGATCAAAAGTCCAGCAGAACTGGGAAGAGTAAAAAGGCATTACAGAATACGTAAAAGAATATCAGGTACAAAAGAGATGCCAAGGCTTGTTATTCATAGAAGCCATAACAATTTATATGTTCAGTTTGTGGATGATATGGCGCGCCATACTATGCTTTCGCTTTCTACCAATGATGCTTCTTTCAAGAAGGAGTTCGGGGCCGAAGGCGGTAATATAGAATCTGCTAAAAAGATGGGCGCGTATATGGCAAGAGAAGCTTCTAAAAAAGATATTCAGAAAATTGTGTTTGATAGAGGCGGTTATTTATATCACGGCAGAATAAAAGCTCTCGCCAACGCGGCGAGAGAAGCAGGGTTAAAATTCTAAATTTGTCCCTCGCGACACAAAGTAAAGATATGGTCGCTCGGGATCAAATTTGCTTCGTCCCGCCCTTTTGGCGGGTATGCTACGAAGACTCGCTAAAAGGGCGGGGCTTCGCAAATTTGGGAGGATAAATTGGCAGAAAAGATTCAGGCAAAAGAAAGATTAATGCGAAAACTTGACGCAGCCCAGGAAGATCAGTATATAGAAAAAGTTATAGCTATCAACAGGGTTTCGAAGGTTGTGAAAGGCGGAAAAAGATTTTCATTTACTGCGCTCATTGCTGTTGGAAACGGCAACGGCACAGTAGGATGCGGCTATGGAAAAGCAAACGATGTAGCAAATTCCATAAGAAAGGCGCTTTCCAACGCAAAGAAGAGTTTCTTTAAGGTTCCTGTCAGAGGCCAGACAATACCTCATGAGATCACAGGGCATTTCGGGGCAGCAAAAGTTCTTTTGAAACCAGCGCTTGAAGGAACAGGGGTCATTGCAGGAGGATCTGTCAGGGCTATATGCGATGCAGCTGGAATAAAAGATATACTTACTAAATCACTCGGTTCTGCGAATCCAATAAATGTTACAAAGGCAACAATAGATGGTTTGAAAAGATTAAGACTGGAACGCGACATGTCAGAATTAGAAGGTGGAGAATGAAGATCAAATGAGGACACAGTTTACAGAACGAAGTGAATGTAAACTGTAGTCCGAATTTGACCCAGCACCAATTTTATATGTATTTTGTATACGTTCTTAAGAAAGCAAAGAACAAAGAATTATATTATGACTATACCGATAATTTGGAAAGGCGTGTACAGCAGCATAATTTAAGGTATAACAATAAACTTATTTATTACGAAGCTTATTTGTCGGAATCAGATGCAAGAAGAAGAGAAAAAAGGTTAAAGAATTACGGACAATCTATAACTTATTTGAAATCCCGCATCAAGGATTCATTGGTTATGTAAAATTGGTGCTGGGTTTAATTCGCACAGTGACCCTGCACTAATTTGAATGGTGCATTTACCGAGCAAATTAGTGCAGGGTCACGTGCTCATTAAAAATGAAGATACAGGATTTAAGGCCTGCGTTAGGCGCGAAAAAAAGAAGAAAAATTGTAGGCAGAGGCCCTGGCTCAGGCCATGGAAAGACTTCTACAAGAGGCCATAAGGGGCAGATGTCCCGTTCAGGCGCAGGAAGATCTCCTGGTTTTGAAGGCGGCCAGATGCCTCTCATAAGAAAATTGCCTAAGAGGGGCTTCAGGAAAAGGCCAAGGGCGGGATATTCTATTGTAAACCTCGATGTATTTTCAAAATTAAAAAAAGAAGCAGCAATAACTCCTGAGTTATTAAAAGAAAAAGGAATAATAAAAGGTGCCTTAAATTTTTTAAAAATACTAGGTAAGGGAGAGATAAAGGTCCCTGTGTATGTAAAGGCTCACGCATTTTCAAAATCAGCAGAAGAAAAAATAAAAAGCGTGGGCGGGAAATGTGAAATAATCAAGTAGGAGAATTGTATAATACATGTTGCAGGCGTTTATAAATTCTTTTAGAATACCTGACCTTAGAAAAAAATTATTTATCACGCTTTTATTACTGGCGATTTATAGAATAGGCGCTTACATACCTACGCCAGGTGTAAACGGCGCTGCTTTAATTCAGTTCTTTAACAATGTAGCCAAGTCCCAGGGCGGCGGACTTTTTGGCATTATGGATATGTTTTCAGGAGGCGCTTTAACGCGCCTTACCATATTCGCGCTTGGTATAATGCCTTATATTTCAGCTTCTATTATACTACAGCTTCTTGTCACTGTAGTGCCTTACCTTGAGAAGCTTTCTAAAGAAGGCGAAGGCGGCAGGCGCAAGATGATACAATATACGCGTTATGGCACAATAGTGCTTTCTGTTGTCCAGGCATTTTTTATAAGCATGTGGCTTGAGAGCCCTGCTAGATTCCAGGGTTTGCAGATTGTAGATTATCCTGGCTGGGGTTTTAGATTATTGACAGTTATAACTCTTACTACAGGCACTGCTTTTATTATGTGGATAGGAGAACAGATTCAGGAGTACGGGATAGGTAACGGCATCTCGCTTGTTATAACAGCAGGTATAATCTCAAGACTGCCTACAGCTTTAGAGCAAGTTTTTACACTGATATTTGCCCCTGCAAAAAGTATAATAAAATATCCGTTTTTTACATTAGTTTTTATGTCAGTGATCGGAGTAGCTGTAGTAGTAGCTGTTATATTAATTACTCAGGGCCAAAGAAAAATACCTGTGCAATATGCTAAAAGAATAGTTGGCAGAAAAGTATATGGCGGCCAGAGCACTTATATACCTTTAAGGGTAAACCAGGCAGGCGTTATCCCTATAATTTTTGCGCAGTCTATAATACTCTTTCCTGCAACAGTCGCAGGTTTTATACCGAATCCCGGCCTTCAGAGGTTCGCAGAAAACTTAATGAGAGGCCAAATTTTATACACTGTTCTTTATAGCGTGCTGATTATATTCTTCGCTTATTTTTATACAGCCATTACGTTTAATCCTGCGGATGTGGCTGATAATATGAAGAAGTATGGAGGATTTGTCCCTGGTGTAAGGCCTGGCAGGCCTACTGCTGAATATTTTGATTTTATAATGACAAGGATCACGCTTCCAGGCGCAATATTTCTCGCGTTTATAGCTGTTTTTCCTGATATGCTTGGCGCATGGCTTAAGATACCGTATCTTATAGCTAGTTTTTTTGGAGGCACAGCGCTTTTGATAGTAGTAGGCGTTATGCTTGACACAATGAGAGCAGTAGAGTCTCAGCTTTTAATGAGGCACTACGAGGGGTTCTTAAAGAAAGGGAAAATTAGAGGAAGAAGGTAAGTAAACCCGAAACTCGAAATCCGAAATTCGAAACAAATTCGAATTCCTAAATTTTCAAATGTTCAAAACTTACCTGTTTTGGTCATTTAGATTTTGGCCATTTGAACATTGTTTCGTATTTCGATATTCGGATTTCGGATTTAACATAAGGTATTTTAATGAGAATAGTTTTATTGGGTCCTCCAGGAGCGGGTAAGGGAACTCAGGCAGTAATACTTGCGGAGAAAAAAGGCTTTCTTCATTTTTCTACAGGAGATATACTCAGAGAAAACGTAAAGAAAGGCACTGAGATAGGTAAAAAAGCAAAAGCCTTTATGGAAAAAGGCGAGCTGGTTCCTGATGATATTGTTATAGAAATGATGCTCGATACTATAAAGAATGTGCGAGAGCAAGAAAATTTTATATTGGACGGCTTTCCAAGGACAGCATACCAGGCAAAAAAGCTGGATAGCGAATTAGATAAGCTTAAATTACCAATAGAGATGGTTGTATATTTTAAGACTAGCATAAAGGTTGTTACTTCAAGGCTCGCAGGCAGAAGGCTTTGTTCTAAATGCGGGGCTAATTACCATATAGTTAATATGCCGCCAAAGAAACAGGGCGTTTGCGATAAGTGCGGCGCGGAACTTTATCAGAGAAAAGACGACAGCGTTGAGACCATAAAAAAAAGATTAGAAGTTTACGACGGTCAGACAAAAGAACTTATAGATTATTATAAAGCCAAAGGGATACTTAAAGAGGTTTCAGGCGACCTGGAAGCCCAGAAAGTTTACAGCGAATTATCTGAGATATTAACCCAACCCTTTCTATTGCAAAAAGATACTTCAAAGCAGAAAAGGCTGGGTTAAGCACCTGCGAAGCAGATGATAGACATAAAGTCGGAAGATGAGCTTAATCTTATATCTGAAGCAGGAAAAATAGTTAAGCTGATTTTAGAGGAACTTAAGTCTGCATCAAGGCCCGGAGTAACGACTGCTGATCTTGAAAAAAAAGCAGTAGAGATAATAAAGAAATCCGATGCCAGATCTGCGTTTCATGGATACAGAGGATTTCCAGGGGTTATTTGCACTTCTTTAAATGAACAAGTAGTACATGGTATCCCCGGAAATGCGGCGCTTTCTTCCGGGGATATATTAAGCATAGATGTTGGTATTGAAAAGAACGGGTATTACGCGGATAGCGCGATTACGGTACCGATTGGGGATAAAGTAAGCGAAAAAGCCCGTTCTCTTATAGAAGTTACAAAAAAGGCGCTGTTCCTTGGAATAGAAAAAGCAGTGGAAGGAAACAGGCTCTTTGATATTTCAAATGCAATACAGATGCTGGCAGAGTCGCATGGTTACGGAGTTGTCAGAGTGTTTGTCGGCCATGGCATAGGCAAAAATCTGCACGAGGATCCTGAGGTGCCTAATTTTGGAAAACAGGGCACAGGCCCCAGATTAAAAAGCGGAATGGTGCTGGCGATAGAGCCTATGATAAATGAAGGCGGGTACGAAGTAGAAATATTGAGCGACGGATGGACAGCGGTTACAAAAGATAGAAAATTATCAGCGCATTTTGAACACACAATAGCGATTACCGAAGGAGAAGCAAGGATATTGACGTGAAAAATGCGTGGGGCACAAAGACACAAGGACACCAAGACACAAAAAAACATAAAATCCATGGATTTAAAGTTTTTACCTGTGTCCTTGTGTCTTGGTGACCTTGTGACCGCATGTGAGTTAAGGTGGAGCAATAATGGCTAAAGAAGAGGCAATAGAGGTTGAGGGTACGGTAGTAGAATCATTGCCAAATGCAATGTTCAGGGTTGAATTGGATAATGGCCACAAAGTGCTTGCGCACGTTTCAGGAAAAATGAGGATGAATTTTATAAAGATTCTTCCTGGAGATAAGGTAAAAATGGAACTTTCGCCTTATGACCTTACAAGAGGAAGAATTACGTATAGAGCAAAATAAACGTGCAGGGGGCGGCCGCGGCCGCCCCCTGCAAATATGAGGTTTATCTAATGAAGGTCAAGGCTTCAGTAAAAGTTATTTGCGATAAATGCAAGATAATAAAACGTAAAGGCATTGTGAGAATAATTTGTTCAAACCCTAAACATAAACAAAGACAGGGATAGGGCGCAGGAAAGCACATGGGTCACAAAGACACAATGAACGTTTTGCGTATGGCGTACAGCGTATTGCGCATAACGCACGACGCAATACGCATAACGCGTCCGATGTGACCGCATGTGAACTAAAATAAGCTAATTAAGGAGAGACAATGGCAAGGATTGCAGGCATAGATTTACCCAAGGAAAAAAGGATAGAAATAGCTTTAACTTATATTTATGGCATAGGAAGGCCTCTTTCAAACAAGATATTAAAACAGGCAGGCGTAAATCCTGATACCAGGGCAAAAGACATGAAAGAGGATGAAGTTTCCAGGGTAGCTGCTATTATTCAAAAGGAATATAAGGTTGAAGGCGATTTAAGAAGAGAAGTTTCTCAAAATATAAAAAGGCTCATAGATGTTGGTTCATATAGAGGCTACAGGCACAGAAGGTCTTTGCCTGTAAGGGGCCAGAGAACCAAGACAAACGCAAGGACCAGAAAAGGCCCCAGAAGAACAGTGGGCGTGACAAGAAAAGCCACCAAAGCAGTGCCAGCGCCGGAAAAATAAGTGAGGACATGATTTACAAAAACTAAAAGTTTTTGTAAATCATTTGTCCGAACTTATCCCGAGCCGCCATAATTTTGGATAATATGCGGCGAGGGATTATCGTATAAAACATTACCCCTCGCGGTATAGCGTAAAAATAGGACCGCTCGGGGTTAATTCGCACATTGACTTATGTTCACTCGCTTCGCTCGTTCCATAAGCCAAGTGCTCATTAAGGAGTTTTATGACAGAGAAGCCTAAGGTAACAAAGAAAAAAGTTGTTAAAAATATCACCAGCGGGATAGTCCATGTCCTGGCAACTTTCAATAATACAATAGTCACTATAACTGACAGGCAAGGTAACGCAATAGTATGGGCTAGCTGCGGATCCGTAGGTTTCACAGGATCCAAAAAATCAACGCCTTTTGCAGCGCAGGTGACTGCTAGCGACGCTGCAAAAAAAGCTATTGAGCATGGCCTTAAAGATGTAGAGGTTTTTGTAAAAGGCCCTGGTTCAGGCAGGGAAGCTGCGATAAGGGCTATACAGGCAGCCGGGCTGCGTATAAGCGCTATAAAAGATGTAACGCCTATTCCGCATAATGGCTGTAGGCCGCCGAAGAAAAGAAGGGTGTAATACAGCAGAGAAGGACGCGTGGGGCACAAAGACACAATGAACGTTTTGCGTATGGCGTACAGCGTATTGCGCATAACGCAATACGCATAACGCACGACGCAATACGCATAACGGCGCCCGATGTGGCCACATGTGAGCTAAAATAAGTTAATTAAGGAGAGACAATGGCAAGATATACAGGATCATCGTGCAGGGTATGCAGAAGGATTAGCGCTAAGCTTTTTTTAAAAGGCCAGAGGTGCTATTCTGACAAATGCGGTTTTGATAAGAGAGGTTACGCTCCAGGACAACATGGAAAAGGCCAGAGGATCAAGCTGTCAAACTATGGCACGCAATTAAAAGAAAAACAGAAAGTGAAGAAGATATACGGCATATTGGAACGCCAGTTTAGAAAATATTTTCAAACAGCCAGCCGTTCAAAAGGCATTACAGGTTCAAAGCTTTTAGAGCTTTTAGAGAGAAGGCTGGATAATGTTATATTCAGAGCCTCTTTTGCTCCTTCAAGGCCTGAGGCAAGACAGATGGTGATGCACGGCCACGTGCTTGTAAATAATAAAAAAGTAGATATACCGTCTTTTTCTGTAAAAACAAGTGACATCATAGTTATAAAGCCAAAAGAAAAAAACATAAAAAGGGTTAAAGAATCTATTGAGAAATTAAAAGACAGGAGTTATCCAGGCTGGATAGAAGTTGATAAGGAAGGTCTTAAGGTAAAGGTTTCAAGGCTTCCCGAAAGAAGCGATATAGCAGCTGATATAAAAGAGCAGCTGATAGTAGAATTGTATTCTAAGTGAGGACATAAGTTACGCAAGACGAAGTCTGAAGTAACTTATAGGTCCGAACTTATCCCGAGCCGTTATAATTTTGAATAATATATGGCGAGGGATTGATATATAAACTCTGACCCCTCGCGGCATAGCGTAAAAACAGGGTCGCTCGGGGTTAATTCGTCCGCCACAGAACTTTGGCGGACTCATTAAGGGGGTAATAAATGGGTATAAGCTGGAAGACATTTGAAATGCCTAAAAAGTTAGAGTGCGAAGAAGCTAGTTATTCCAAGACGTATGGAAAATTTATCGCAGAACCATTCGAAAGAGGTTTTGGATCCACAATAGGTAATTCCCTGAGGCGCATCCTTATATCTTCTATTGAAGGGACTGCTGTTACTTCTGTAAAGATAGACGGTGTATTGCACGAATTTTCTACGATACCGGGCGTATTGGAAGATGTTCCGCAGATTATTTTAAATATAAAACAGCTGTTTCTTAAATCAGAGTCTCGCACTCCGAAGATACTGCGCTTAAAAGCTTCCAAAAAAGGCGAGATTACAGCAAAAAATATAATAGCTGACGAAACTATAGAGGTAATAAATCCAGGCCTTCATATAGCGACTCTTACAAAGGATGTAAGTTTTAATATGGAACTTGAAATTGGCAGGGGCAGGGGATTTGTCCCTTCAGAGAGAAATAAAAAAGAAGGCCAGGTGATAGGCGTAATACCTGTGGATTCCATATTTGCCCCAGTAAGAAGGGTGAGTTATCACATAGAAAATACCAGAGTTGGACAGATCACAGATTATGACAAATTAATATTGGAGATATGGACAAACGGCAGTATGGAGCCGAAAGACACTATTTTGTATGCGTCTCACATACTAAATAAACACCTGGAGGTGTTTTTAAAATTCGGCCAGATAGTAGTAGAAGATGAAATACGGGAAGAAGGCAATCAGGAAAACAGGGAATTACTGGAAAAACTAAAACTTCCTGTTTCAGAGCTTGAGCTTTCCGTAAGAAGCGGCAATTGTCTCAGAGAGGCGCGTATAAAGACTATAGGAGAGCTTGTTACGAAAACAGAACAGGAAATGCTCCAATATAGAAACTTCGGCAAGAAATCGCTTCAAGAAATAGCAGAGATAATTAAGGGCATGGGCCTTTCTTTAGGAATGGAAATACCAAAGGAAAAAGGAAAATAAGAACATAGTTTACATGGCGCGAAGCGCGGCATAAACTATGAGTCCGAACTTATCCCTCGCAACTTGATGAAAAAGATAGGGTTGCTCGGGATTAATTCACACAAATAAGAAATAACTAAAAGGAGATTGACTTACGGCATCCTTCGGATGCCGTAAGTCAAGTGTTCATTAATGAGACACCATACACACAGTGTAAAATTTGGAAGGCAGAGAAGTCATTATAAGGCAACGCTCAAGAGCTTGGTCTCAGCGCTTATTATCAGTAAGAGCATAAACACAACAAAGACAAAAGCGAAAGAGGCCTCCCGCCTGGCTGATAAGCTTATAACTCTCGGAAAAGAAAAAACAGTGACTAATCAGCGCAGCGCATATGCCATTCTAGGCGATAGAAAACTGGTCGCCATGCTCTTTAATGAAATTGCGCCTTTATTTAAGAATAGATTGGGCGGATATACTAGAGTTATGCTGACTAAAAAAAGGCACGGAGACAACGCGCAGATGGCTATACTTGAATTTGTTGAAAAGCCAAAACCTCTTGAGCCTAAGAAGAAAGCGGATAAAAAAGAGAAAAAACCTGCTGCTCCGGAAATTGAAACTAATGTTGAAAAAGAAAAGAAGATTGTTCTGCCTGAGCCGAAAAAAGAAGAGCATAGAAAAGAAGAGCACAAGAAAGAAACGCCGCAACCCAAGAAGCGTGAGAAGCCGATAGGGAGGCCTGGATTCTTTAAGAAGTTTTTTGGTAGAAAAGGTGATTAATTAAAGATTCCAAATCAAATTTCGTATAGCGTATTGCGTCGTGCGTATTGCGTAATACGCTATACGCCGTACGCATGACGCAATACAAATCCGTGATTTGGTTTATGTAAAAGATGAAACTTTCTTCCCGTGCAAAAAGCGTATCTCCTTCATTAACTCTTGCAATTACAGTCAAAGCCAAAAAGATGAAAGCCTCTGGCATTGATGTTATAGGCTTTGGCTCAGGTGAACCTGATTTTGACACACCGGACCACATAAAGTCAGCTGCAATAAAAGCTATTCAGCAGGGTTTTACAAAATATACCGCAGAATCAGGCATAGATGAACTCAAGAAGGCAATCTGTGATAAATTTTATAAAGACAACGGCCTCACCTACAATCCTTCCCAGATAGTTGTATCCTGCGGGGCAAAACATTCACTTTATAATATAATTCAGGCAGTATGCGAGAAAGGCGACGAGGTAATAATACCATCTCCTTACTGGCTAAGCTATCCCGAGATGGTAAGGCTCGCGGGAGCAAAACCTGTTTTTATTAAAACTGATGATTCTTCTGGATTCAGGATATCTGTATCTGACTTAAAAAAGGCAATCACAAAAAAGACAAAGATCCTTATAATCAACAGCCCGTCAAATCCTACAGGGTCTATTTATACAAAAGAAGAATTAAAAGAAATTGGAAAGATAACGGCTGAAAAAGGAATTCTTATTATTAGCGACGAGATTTATGAAAAGATTATTTTTGACGGTAACTCCCATGTTTCTATAGCAGCTTTAGGAGAAGATATTTTTAAAAATACTGTTGTGGTTAACGGCGTTTCTAAGAGTTTCGCAATGACCGGATGGAGGATAGGATATCTCGCCTCGCCTGATAATGAACTTGTAACAGCTATTAAAAATATACAGAGCCATTCTACTTCCAACCCTGCATCTATAAGCCAGATGGGTGCGCTGGAAGGGCTTGAAAACAGCGGGACTGCCGTAGACGATATGCGGAATGAATTTGAGAAAAGAAGAAACTATATGGTAGAAAGGATAAATAAAATAAAAGGGCTTTCCTGTCTGAAGCCTGAAGGGGCTTTTTATATATTCTGCAGGATACATAAAACTGGATTGTCCAGCATAGAAGTCAGCGACAGACTGCTGAATGAAACAATGGTGGCTGTTGTACCAGGCAAGGTTTTTGGTTCTGACGAACATATAAGACTGAGCTTTGCAACTAGTATGGAAAATATTAAAAAAGGAATAGATAGAATAGAAGAATGGTTTTCTAAGAATACTTAAAGAGATTGCTTCGGCCTATGGCCTCGCAATCAGACTGTGTCGCAATTAAACGCACAGCAGATCTTTATACAATATATGGTAGTCGCAAGCTTTAGCTTGCGCAACATATCGCAGGCTAAAGCCTGCGACTACCGATTGTGACACAGTCTGAATGACGTATCTATGCATGTCATTGCGAGAAGCGAGCGACGAAGCAATCTATAAAGATATGAGTAAGACTATAACAGAAAAGATATTCAGTTCTCATAGCAATAAAGACGCAAAGGCAGGAGATGTAGTGGTCGCAAATATAGATTTCTGTTTTGGCCAGGACGGAACAAGCATGCTTGTCATAGATGCATTCAGAAATCTTGGCGCAAAAAAAGTTTTTAATAAAGATAAATTCCGCATGGTTATAGACCATAGTTCTCCAAGCCCGAGTATTGGTGTTTCAGAGGTGCATAAAAAGATGCGTAATTTTGCGAAAGAGCACAATCTGGAGATATTTGATATTGGCTGCGGCGTGTGCCATCAGGTAATACCTGAATCAGGGCTGGTTATGCCTGGCGATTTAGTGGTAGGGGCTGATTCACATACATGCACTTACGGAGCGCTTGGAGTCTTTTCAACAGGCATGGGCTCTACTGATGTTGCAGTAGCTCTTGCTGCTGGAAAAAACTGGTTTAAGGTACCTGAAACTATAAAAATAATACTCAAGGGTAAAACTGGAAAAGGCGTTTATTCCAAAGATGTAATACTTTATATAATAGGAAAGCTTGGCGCTGATTACGCTACATATAAAACTGTAGAATTTTCAGGGGAATATATAAAAAATTTAAGCATGGATAGCCGCTTTACTATAACTAATATGGCAATTGAGATGGGCGCAAAGGCAGGGCTGATGGAGCCGGACGAGAAGACTTATAAATGGCTTAGGGAGCATAAGGCAAAGAGCGTAGGGCATGAGGTGAAGAGCGATAAAGATGCTGTGTATTCCGAAGTGCTGGAGTTTAATGTGAGTAAAATTACGCCGCAGATAGCAAAACCACATACTGTAGATAATGTCGTAGCAATAAACAAGCTTAAAAGCACGAAGATTGACCAGGCATTTTTAGGAACCTGCACAAACGGAAGGCTGGAAGATTTAGCAATAGCTTATTCTATTTTGAAGAATAAAAAAATAAATGAAAATGTAAAAATGATCATAGCGCCTGCTTCAAAGGATATTTTCCAGCAGGCAATGTCAAAGGGCATTGTTTCAGAATTTGTAAAAGCAGGGGCCTGCGTAGTCGCGCCTGGATGCGGTCCTTGCGTAGGAACTCATAATGGCGTCCTATCCTCTGGAGAGGTTTGTATTTCAACCGCTAACAGGAATTTTAAAGGAAGAATGGGTAATCCTGACGCATTTATTTATCTTGGTTCTCCCGCGGCTGTAGCAGCGTCAGCCTTGGAAGGTAAAATTACTGATCCAAGGAAATACATAAAACAATAAGAGTTAAAATAAAATGATAAACACTAAACTCGAAACCCTAAACTCTAAACAAACTCGAAACCCCAAATCCCAAACCACAAACATTATGTATCTGGTTTTTAGTTTGTGATTTAGGATTTGTTTAGAGTTTTGACAATTAATTTCGATGTATAAAATATGGATATAAGAGATCTTCTAAAGACTGCTGTTGAGAAAAATGCATCTGATCTTCATATTACCGCAGATTCAGCGCCTATTGTCAGAATAGACGGCAGGCTGATACCTTTAAATTTTCCAAAGATGGATAAGGAATACTGCAAACGCCTGGTATACAGCATACTGGATGATAAACAGAAGGCAGTTTTCGAGAGAGACTTAGAGCTGGATCTCTCTTTGGATATCCCGGGATTAAATAGATTCAGGGTAAATGTGCACATGCAGAGAGGGAGTGTTGAGGCCGCCTTCAGGCTGGTATCATTAAAAATAAGAACTATTGCAGAGCTGGGATTGCCCCCTGTTGTGGCAGATCTTTGCCGTAAAAATCAGGGGCTGGTCCTTATTACAGGCCCTACAGGAGTTGGCAAAACTACAACGCTTGCCGCAATGGTAGACCTTATAAACACAGAACGCCAGGCAATAATTATAGTCGTAGAAGACCCTATAGAATATGTGCATACCAATAAGCGCAGTATAATTAAACAGAGAGAGATTTACGCTGACACCAGGAGTTTCTCAAATGCGTTGATTCACGCATTGAGGCAGGATCCCAATGTGATAGTAGTTGGCGAGATGAGAGACATCGAGACAATAGCTACCGCTCTCACAGCTGCGGAGACAGGACATCTTGTGCTGGCGACATTACATACCTCAGATGCGTCTCAGACCATAGACAGGATTATAGACGTTTTTCCGCCTTACCAGCAGGAGCAGATAAAGATTCAGCTTTCAACCTCTTTGCAGGGGATTATTTCACAGCAGTTATTGCCGAGAAAAGACAGGCCTGGCAGAGTTATTGTTACAGAAGTAATGATAGCTACAAATGCGATAAGAAACCTTATACGCGAGCATGAAACAGAACAGCTTCTTACTCATATCCAGACAGGTGGTCAGTATGGCATGCATACAATGGACAAATCTCTAAAAACGCTTTATCAAAAGGGCCTTATCGCAGAAGATGTTTTTAAAACATATATCAAAAACCCGGAAGAAATTAAAAATTTATAAGAGGCTTATATGAAAGGTATTGCTTATAAGTTTGGCGACGATATAAATACAGACCTTATAATATCTGGCAGGTACAAATTTTCCATAACAGACCCGCGTCAGCTCGCCACGTATGTGTTTGAGGACATTGAGCCTGATTTTTACAAAAAGATTGGCGGGAATAAATTTTTTGTAATAGCTGGGGCTAATTTTGGCTGTGGTTCTTCAAGAGAACAGGCGCCTATGGCCCTTAAATATGCCGGCTGCTTGGCGGTGCTTGCTAAAAGTTTTGCGAGGATATTTTACAGAAATGCGTTTAATCTTGGCCTGCCTCTGGTAGAATGCGATACCGATAAGATAAAAAAAGAAGATGTAATAGAAGTTGATATTGAAAAAGGTATTGTTGTCGGCCCGGATAAACAATATACTCTGTATATAAAGCCGTTTACAAAATTTCAGAAAAATCTTATAGAAACAGGCGGAATAGTAAATTACTACAAAAAATACGGGGAATTAAAAATCACAGAGTAAATTAACATTTATAAATCCGAAATCCGAATATCGAAATCCGAAACAATTTTCAAATGACCAAAATCCAAATGACTCAAACAAATGCTTAAAAAAACGGAGTTAATGAATATATTGGCCCTATCGTTAGAAAAGGAAGTTAGTTTTGGAAATTTAGACATTTGGAAATTCGAATTTGTTTCGGATTTCGGATTTCGTACTTCGAATTTAATAAAATGGAGGTTTAATTGCCACACAAAGTTACCCTGATTCCCGGCGATGGCATAGGAAGAGAAGTCAGCCTTGCTGCTCAAAGATGCATTGACGCTACGGGTGTAAAAATAACATGGGAAGAGCAGATAGCAGGCGAAGAAGCTATTGCTAAATACGGGACAGTTTTACCTGTCCATGTCCTGGATTCCATAAGAAAGAACAAGGTAGCTATAAAAGGCCCTATAATAACTCCTGTGGGCAAAGGTTTCAGGTCAGTAAATGTGCAGCTCAGGAAGGCGCTTGATTTATATGCGTGTTTGAGGCCGTGTAAACTAATAAAAGGCGTGAAAAGCAGGTATACAAACATAGATCTTGTAGTTATAAGGGAAAATACGGAAGATTTATATTCAGGCATAGAATTCAGCCAGGGACTTGAGAGGACAGGAGATATTATAAAAAATATTGAAGAGCTGAGCGGAATTGCTATAAAAAAAGATTCAGCCATAGGTATAAAACCTATTTCGATAAGCGCATCCAAAAGGATAGTCAAGTTTGCTTTTGATTATGCTGTTAAAAATGGAAGAAAAAAAGTCACAGCTGTCCATAAGGCCAATATAATGAAAGAAACAGACGGCCTTTTCTTGAAGTGCGCAAGAGAAGTGGCTGAAAAATATAAAGGCAAAATAGAGTTTGAGGACAGGATAGTGGATAATATGTGCATGCAGCTTGTTCAGAAGCCTGAACTTTACGATGTCCTTGTATTGCCTAATCTATATGGAGATATATTGTCTGACCTTTGCGCAGGCCTTATCGGCGGGTTGGGTGTTGCCCCAGGCGCCAATATAGGCGACAATATGGCGTTATTTGAGGCAGTTCACGGCAGTGCCCCTAAATATGCAGGCCTGAATAAAGTTAATCCTACTGCTATGATACTCTCTGGAGTATTAATGCTGCGTTATTTACACGAAGAAGAAGCGGCTAGCAGGCTTGAAAAAGCCACAGAAGAAATAATAGCAGAGGGTAAATACGTTACATATGATTTAAAGAAAGGCCAAAGCGACCCGACAGCTGTCGGCACAAGCCAGATGGCAGACGCGATTATTTCCAGATTGAAAACCTCCTCCACCGCGTAGGTGGAGAAACTCCACCTACGCGGTGGAGGAGGTTAGGCAGACTATTTATGAAAATAGCTATTATTGGCGCAGGAAATGTAGGGGCAATGGCCGCATCCAGGGTTATAGACGCTAACCTTGCAGATGTTGCGCTGTTAGATGTGGTCCCTGGCATGGCAAAGGGCAAGGCCCTGGATATTGCTGACGCAAGGCCTGTGGTAAATTCCAAGTCCAAAATAAACGGCACAGAAGATTTTAAAGACATAAAAGGTTCTGATATAGTTGTAATTACAGCAGGCCTGGCAAGAAAACCAGGCATGTCCCGCGAAGACCTCCTTAAAAAAAATACAGAGATAATAAAAGAAGTATCTATCCAGATTAAAAAATATTGCCCATCGTCTATAGTGATAGTGGTTACAAATCCACTGGATATAATGGCCTATCTTGTGATGAAAACAACTGGTTTTGACCCGAAAAAGGTCATTGGTATGGCAGGTGTCCTGGATAGCGCAAGATTTATAAATGCGTTATGGGAAAAAAACCAGGATGTTGACCAGGATAAAGTTTTGATGATGGGAAGCCACGGCGATACGATGGTGCCTGTAAACAGATCAAAAAATATTTCTCCGGAAGTATTTTCTGAGACATCCGATCTTGCCAGAAACCGCGGGGCAGAGATAGTGAAACACCTAGGTACAGGAAGTGCGTATTTTGCTCCATCAGCGTCTGTATTTTTTATGTTAAAGGCTATAATAAAAAATGAAAATAAAACTCTTTGCGCCAGCGCATATCTTAATGGGCAGTATAACGAAAAAGACATTTATATAGGCGTTCCTGTAATCCTAAATTCTTCAGGCATAAAAGAAATCATAGAAATAACCCTGACCCCTGAAGAAAAAACCCAGCTTCGAAAATCCGCTCATCAAATTCGCGAAGGTATTAATCAGATCCTCTAACTTTACAATTTGTGCCTGGCACTATTTGTAAAGTTAGCGTTAAGAAAAAGCTTAAACAGGCTATGAATAAATATGATGTTGCGATAATTGGAAGCGGGCCGGCAGGGTATGTGGCGGGTATCAGGGCTGCTCAGCTTGGCCTTAAGACGTGCATATTTGAAAAAGAGAGAATTGGCGGAGTATGCCTCAATTGGGGATGTATACCTACCAAGGCCCTTTCAGCGTCAGCCAATGCGCTTTACACAATAGAACGCGCAGTTGAATTTGGAATAAATGTAAAAGGTTTTGACCTGGATTTTTCAAAGGTATATGAAAGAAAAGAAACCATTGTAAAAAAGCTTTCCATGGGCATTGAGATGCTTATGAAAGCCAGGAAACTTGAAATAATCAGGGAAAAGGCAGAGATAAAAAGCCCCGCCGCTATAAAAACAGCTAGCTTAAAAATAGAAGCCAGGAATATTCTCATAGCCACAGGTTCGATTCCTTTTGAACTTCCGGGTTTATCTTTTGACCATACTAATATTCTATCCAGCACAGATATTCTGGAATTAAAAGCCATTCCAAAAAGCCTTATAATAGTAGGCGGAGGCGTGATAGGATGCGAGTTTGCATCCATTTTCAGGTCTTTCGGCTCAGAAATAACAATAATTGAAGCAATGCCCCAGCTTTTACCGAATGAAGACGAGGAAATAGCCCGTAAAATAGAACAAATCTTTAAAAGAAGAGGCATAAAAGTATTAACTAATACAAAGATTGATAAAATAGATAAAGGTGATAAAGCGCTTATTGCTGTGGGCCGTTTCCCTAATTCAAAAGGCCTTGGGCTTGAGGCGCTTGGGATAGAATGTAACAAAGGGTGGGTAAAAGTAGATGAAAACTTCAGGACAAACATAAACAATGTTTATGCTGCCGGGGATATAAAAGGCGGGATACTATTGGCTCACGTGGCTTCAAGAGAAGGCATTGCGGGAGTAGAACACATGGCAGGCAATGCTCAATCCATAGATTACAATGTAATTCCAAGCTGTATTTTTACGCATCCTGAGATAGCAAGCGTTGGATTAAACGAAAAGACTGCTAAAACCAAAGGGTTGGATATAAAGGTAAGGAAATTTTTGTTTTCCGCAATAGGCAGGGCTCATGTGCTTGGCGAGACAGACGGCTTTATAAAGCTTGTGGTTGACGCTAAAAGCGATAAAATCCTGGGCAGTCAGATAATCGGGCCGCATGCTGCAGAACTAATAGCAGAGATTTCTCCATGTATTCAGTTTGGAATAACATCCGAGAAGCTGGCAAACGTAATACATGCTCATCCGACGCTGTCCGAAATAGTATGCGAAGTGTCAGAAGCTGTGCATAATAGAGAGATACATTCGTTATAAATTTATAGTATAGGAAATTCCTTTTTTAGGAAATTCAATAAGAGTTACCTCCCCCACCGCGTAGGTGGGGTGGTATATACCACCCCACCTACGCGGTGGGGGAGGTCTAATTAAATAAAATCCGAAATCCGAATATCGACCCTTCGACAAGCTCAGGATTCTTAGTCCCGAGAGAAGTCGAGGGACGAAATCCGAAACAATTTTCAAATGACCAAAATCCAAATTACTCAAACAAATGCTTAAAAAATACGACCTAGAAGAAAGAACCGAACAGTTTACAAAAGATGTAATTCAATTATGTAAGAAATTATCAAAAAATACCATAAACTTTGAACTAATTAGCCAAACAGTAAGAGCTTCTGGTTCTGTAGGTGCAAACTACATAGAGGCAAACGAGGCATTAAGCAGAAAAGATTTCTTTAACCGGATTAAAATATGCAGAAAAGAGGCAAAAGAAGCTAGATATTGGCTTAAAATTATAGTTTCATCTAACCCAGAACTTGAAAAAGAAACAGATTCTTTAATACAAGAAGCAACAGAATTAATGAATATATTTGGCTCTATTGTTAGAAGAGGAAGTTAGTTTTGGACATTTGAACATTCGTATTTGTTTCGAATTTCGGATTTCGTGCTTCGAATTTAATAAACTATGACTATAAAAATCGGTATATTGGGCGGGACATTTGATCCAGTGCATAACGGGCATATTTATCTTGCAGAGAAAGTTTGCAGGAAACTCGGCCTTAGTAAGGTAATTTTTATCCCCTCATACATTCCGCCGCACAAAAAAGGCATTAAAGTCACCCCTGCAAAACATAGATATAGTATGCTAAAACTAGCTATAGCTGGCAATAAAAGGTTCAAGATATCCAATATGGAGATAAAAAGGAGGGGCAGGTCGTATTCTGTGGAAACCCTCAGGCGCCTTAGGAGAAAATACGGCCAAAAAGCGGAATTATACTTTATTACAGGCTCTGATTCCCTTAAGGAACTTAATAAATGGAAGAATCTGACCGAGATCCTCAGCCTGTGTAAATTTGTAATAGTAGAAAGGCCTGGTTTTAAGGTAAGTCATGCGCCAGAAGGCATTATTGTGATAAAGATAGGCGCTAAGGATATTTCCGCCACGCTCATCCGCAAAAAGATAAAATCAGGCAAATCAACAAGAAATTCAATATCCGGCGCAGTGAAACGCTATATATATAGGTATAGGCTCTATTAGAAATAAGAAATATATAGGCGTCTCTAGTGGTTTCTAGGGCTTACGCAGGTAAGAAGGGGGGATTTTAAGTTCTTCGCGATACTTGGCTATTGCCCTGCGGGACAGCTTTATATTTTTTTCCTCAAGGATCTTTTCCAGTTTCTGGTCGCTTAAGGGTTTTGCCTTATTTTCTTTAGCTATCATATCCTTTAATTCCTCTTTAACGCTTGCGGCTGAATTGAAAAATTCCCTTAGCTCATATATCCCAGCAGGCGTATCCACATATTTATTTTCTACTGCCCTTGATATAGTGGATTCATTCCTTCCGATGGCATTGGCCACAGCCTTAAAATTAAGTGGCTTAAGGTATAAACGGCCTTTTTCTATGAATTCGCTCTGCTCCTTAACGAGATATTCCATTATTTTCTGCATTGTTTCCTGGCGCTGGCGCACGCATTTAATAAGAAAATTCGCAGCCCGTATCTTTTGCTTTATATAATCCGTGGTGGATTTATCGGAACTCTTATCCTTCAGCAAGGAATTATAGGTAGTGCTTATTCTCAAAATAGGTATATCGGATTTATTGGATAACACCTGATATTCGTCTTCAAATTTTCTTATATAGATATCAGGGATTATATACTGGGCTGCTGGCTGGGATGAATACTGCCTGCCTGGTTTTGGCTCGAGCTTTGGGATCAAAGAGGCACTTTCTTTTACCTTATCGAGCGTTACGCCCATGGCCTTTGCTATTTTTAGATATTGCTTTTTCCCGCATTCCTCTAGATAGTTTTCCGCGATCTTCCATATAAGAGTATCTTTTTTGCCTTTTGCCGCAAGCTGTATCAATAAACATTCTTTCAGGTCTTTTGCGCATACGCCTACCGGCTCAAATCCCTGCACTATGGCTATTATAGTATTTATTTTCTGTATATCCTTGCTGAGCGACTGAGCAATTTCTTCAGGGTTTATCTTTAAATAGCCATCATCATTGATATTCCCTATAATTTCTTCGCCTATTTCAATATCTTCCTGAGTCAAGGTTGATATCTTTAGCTGCCTCAATAAATGCTCCTGTAAAGTAAGCGGTTTGGTCAGATACAGGTCTTTTTGCTGTTCATATTCATCGCGCTTCGGATTTATGTATGAAGATAGATCTGTTTCCTGGCTGGCTTCTTCAAGGATGGGATTTTCGAGGGTATGCTAAACTTAGTTGAAACTATGTAGAAATAAAGGCTGGGTTCTCCTATAATAGAGCTGATTGATTAACGACTCTATTAAATAAACGAAAGGAGAAACCCATGCCTATAGGT